>JAEEGL010860061.1_pt1 | contig 123350 bp, 94 predicted proteins | sample 9134231 | NCBI WGS metagenome assembly JAEEGL01 (sample SAMN16246548, study PRJNA631951) | gut metagenome | biome: gut microbiome; feature: rumen; material: fiber-attached | host: Bos | place: Iran: Karaj | collected 2018-10 | reverse complement strand
TTTGGGATCCAAGCTCAGAATACCGCTGCCGAAGAAATGGACCATGCCCTCATCATCAGTGAACGATCCTGAGTTGGAGGGATTGAATGAACGTGCCATGGGTCGTACGGACACGGAATAATCCGTACCGGAGATCGTAGCGATGCCGAATGAAGAATATACCCACAGGTCACCGGAATGGTCAAGGCATATGGCATTGATTTCGTTATGGGGCAGACCTTTGCTACGGTCAATGTGTGAGAGGACCTTGCCGTCCCGGTTGATGATGTACAATCCATGATCGATTGTCCCTACTGCGAGAGTGTCACCGTTCCCGTAGGGGGTGGCGGTCAAGGGATTGGAGATGCGTAAGGGTATCTCCTTGAAATTGATTCCGTCAACAGTAGAGTAGACAGTGTTTTGTCCGAACAGGAACTGTTCCCCGTTTTTCCCTTTGCAGATGTTCCAGATGCCGTCAGGCGCTTCAGTGGGAAGCCCCACCTTGGTTCCGTCCTCGTTCAGTTGAGTCAGTTTCCTGTCAAGGCCGTATACGATGATGCCACCGGAAGGGTTGTTCCAGATGACCGAGGCTCCTTTGATGTAGTCTTCCAGCAGAAGGGTGTGGTCCCGGCCATCACTGTATCTGCGGATCGTCCCTGAATCTGTAAGCAACCAGATGTCATTGGAGTTGCCCTGAAAGCTTGATCTGACTATGTCGGGAAGGCCCTCAATAGGGGTGCTGTCGATTTTTCCAGTCTGGCTGATTTCATGGAAATAGCGCATCCCGACGCCAAGAGATGAACCGTCCGGGCGTCTTATCAACGTTTTGATCTGGTCTCCGTAAACAGGAATGAAATCATAGCTCTTCAGATTAATGGTCTTGAATCCATTGGCGTTTATCGAATAAAGCAATGTCTCTTCGGAGATGGCACCTGTCGCAAAAACGGCATTGTCCCATTCCGGACTATACGCCAGAGGATTGGAGATCACCCCATCTGCGGACATTGTTACTACACCTTGACCCCTGATTCCCAGAATGAGACGGTCTTCATGCGGAATAGCGAACAATGTGTATGGGTCAAGGACCTTCTTTATCTGTTTCCCGTCTTTGGATATGGAATACAGTCCGGAGTCAGTGGATGCGTAAACATGGCCATCCCAATAGGAAAGATTGTTTATCTGCGAACCGGATGGAAGAGTAAAAGCACCCGTTTTGTTGAAACTGTCGTCAAAGATGTGGACGAGCCCATCTTTTTCCTGCCCGGGAATCCATAAGAAACCGTCCACGTTCAGCATACCCTTAGCGAAATCCAACTCCGTGCTGATGATTTTCTGCTCCTCCTGTCCTGTTTCCTTGTCATACAGGGATACTCCTCTGGGGCTAAGTAATGCCAGGTGTCTTTCGTCATAGGGGACTATGCTGGAAACCATATTGGTGCTGCCCGATGGCTTGATGACGCCTTCCTTGACAAGGCAGATTCCTGAGGATGTCCCGACCCATAGCCTGTTCCCGGTATCAGCATAAATACTCAGGATCATGCTGCTGGGTAAGGACAATGAATCTTCAGTGTGGAAATATTCATTGAAACTCAAACCGTTGTATCGGTTGAGACCGTATTGGGTTCCGATCCAGAAGAAACCGTCCGAGTCTGAGGTGGCGCAAGTTACGTTCTCGCTTGAAAGCTGTCCGGAATTGGGCAAAGTGAATGCTCCTTGAGCTGATGAAGTCCAAGGAAAAGAAAAAAACGCCACTATGAGGGCTGTGAAAAGTTTTCTGGTCATTTCTGCAACCGCTAATATAGCAATAAAATGCTTTTCGGGTTGTCCCTCTGGCCAATTTTTTCGCGATGAATTCAAGAATGTCTGACAAACAAAAGGCGGAACCTTTGACGGCTCCGCCTCAGAAGTGTGGTGAGTTAGAAGTGATTACTCGGCCTCAGCTGTGTTTCCGGGACGCATCACGAGTTCAGCGTGGTTGCCTGCTGCGAGAATCTCTTTCACGATAGCGCTCACGTCAGAAGCCTTAAGGCCGTTGACGGCTTTCTCGTAAGCATCTACGCTTTCCTGTCCGTAAGTCTCATAGCTCTGCAGGGTGCTGAGCCAGTAGCTGTTGCGGATCCTGCTCTCGGGGATGTTCTTCTGGAGGTTCTTCTGAGCCATGTCGAATTCCTCAGCGGTAGGGCCTTCGGAAGCGAGGTTGTTCAGATCCCTCATCGCGAGCTCGCGGAGTTTGTCGGCGGAAGAAGGACGGCAGTTGTAGTAGATCTGGATGATCGCTTCCTCTTTGGGCTGACGAGCCATCTGCATAGCGACGCTTGCTCCGTAGGTGCCGCCTTCGTCCTCACGCAGTGAGGTGACGTACCTCATGTTGAGGATGTACTGTGCTGCGGCGAGAGCTGCGCTCTTGTCCTGGCTCCACTTCACGGGTGCTGAGAAAACGTCTACGACGCTGGTCATAGGAGTCTGCATGTCGACATTGAAGTCGTTGGTGCGGTTTCCGGGGAGGATGTCCTCATGGGTGTCAACCCATTTGAGTGCTTTCTTTCCCTTGGGAAGTGAACCGAAGTATTTCTCTACGAGAGGCTGGATGCCTGCGGGGGTGAAGTCTCCGACAATGGTGAGGACTGCTCCCTTGGTGTCATTGAACAGGGCCCTGTAGTTCTTCTCGATGGTCTGGAGATTGGCTTTCTGCATGACCTCGGGGCTGATGGTTATGGTCCTGGGGTTGTCTCCGTAGAGAACCTTGTTCAGCTGCTTGCTGAGCTGGTAGTTCGGCTGGTTCATGTAGTTGGGGAGAATCGCCTCAAGGGTCTTGATTCCCTTGTCGTATTCGCTCTGGTCGAACCTCGGGTCAACGAACTCGAGATAAGCGAGCTGGAATGCCGTCTCAAGGTCCTTCACGACTGATGAACCGCTGATTCCATGGTGCAGTCCGTCAATGTAAGGAGAAGCCGAGATGTTCTTTCCTGCGAGCATCTTGCTCAGAGTTGTAGCAGGGAACTTGGAGATACCTGTATTCTGCTGGAAGAGAGTGTAGATGTTGCTTTCGAAACTGTTGAGGTCTGCTGTGGGGATGAGGGACTCACCACCGTCCTTTATGATATTGAACAGGATCTCGTCCTTCTGGTAGTCAGTAGGGAGGAGGACAACCTTGAGTCCGTTCTTGAGGTACCATACGGTGCTGCCGTACATTCCCTTTTCTGTCTTCTTGACCTTTGAACCCTTGAGCTGTGAAGGATCAAGGAGGTCGGTGTCGAGGGCTTCAGCGACGTTAGCCTGGATGTCAGCGGATTTGACGGCGTTCACCACAGCGAGGAGCTGGTCCTCAGTGGGGGAGACGAGGCCTTCCTTCTCGGGGCCCTTGAAGAGGACCACCATGTTCTCATCGGTAATGAGCTGAGGAAGCACCTGGTTGATGGCGTCAGCGGTGAGCATGGGCATGAGCTGCTGCATCACTTCATACTCTGCCTTGGGCTCCATGTAGGTCTGGTTGTCGAAGAAGTTGTAGATCAGCTCGCCTACGAGTTCGGCGTTCTGGCGGGTGTCAGCGCTGTTGGCGGCGTTCTCATACATCGCGAGGATATTCGTCTTCGCCCTTTCGAGCTCGTCCTCGGTGAATCCGAACCTCTTCATCTTCTCGATTTCGGTGAGGAAAGCGGTGAATGCGGGGATGGCTTCGCCTTCACGGAAGTTTACCTGACCCATGACAACGTCCATAGTCTCGCAGAGATTGCCTACCTGGAGAGCTCCGCTGAGATAGGGTGCTGAAGGATCGGAGGTGATATCGTTGAACCTCTCCGACATGACGGCTGAGATGATGGTTTTCATCAGGTCATTGACCTTTCCGATTACAGTTGAGTTGTATTCCTCGGGAGCGGCGTCACTCTTCCAGAGCACTTCGATCAGTGAAGAGGTCTGCTCAGGATCGGTGAGGACACCTACTACAGGCTTCTCGTTGCCGGGGATCATGATGACATCCTTGGGCTTGGGATTCTCGGCCTTGGGAATGTCGGAGAAGATGCGCTCGATCTTCTTCTCGACCTCGTCCACGTCCACGTCACCCACAACGATGAGGGCCTGCATGTCGGGATGATACCAAGTCTGGTAGAAGTTCACGAGGCTTTCGGGCTTGAAGGTCTCAAGGTTCTCCTGGCTTCCGATAAGGGTGCAGGTTCCGTATTTGGTGTCGCCGTAATAATAGGGGAGCGACCTTTCATGGAGCCTCCATGAAGCGTCCCTTCTCTGACGGCGCTCTTCGATGATGACACCCCTTTCCTTGTCGATCTCGGTGGGATCATTGACCACGAAATGGGAATAGTCATGCATGATGAGGATACAATTGTCGACCACTTCCTCGTTTACGAGCGGGATATTGGTGAGCATATAGATGGTCTGCTCGACACCTGTAGAAGCGTTCACATTACCGCCGAAGGATGCTCCGATGCTCTGAAGATAATCAAGGAGCTTCTTGTCGGGGAAGTTCTTCGTTCCGTTGAAGCACATGTGCTCAAGGAAGTGAGCCAGACCGTCCTGGTCGGGAGTCTCCTGGATAGCACCTACATTGGTTGCCAGATAGAACTCGGCTCTTCCGGCGGGTTTCTCATTGTGGCGGATGTAGTAAGTAAGGCCGTTCTCAAGCTGGCCCTTGCGTACTGCGGGGTCGTTGGGAAGGTTCTGCATCTGCTGGCCGAAGAGGGAGCTCATGGCCAGAACGATAGCGGCGAAAAGTGTAATGAATCTTTTCATCAGTAGTTTGTTTTTTAATGAATGTTGAATATAAAAAACAGGTTGATTTATTGCAAAGGTATAAAGATTTATTGAAAAACAATAAAAACTTTATGATTTTTTCAAAAATTTTTGATTTGTACCTCAGGGGTGCTTCCTTTTCGGGGTTTACCACGCCCATCGCTTGAATCAAGCGATTACAAAGATATACTTCTTTATCAATATAACAAAGTAGTTCTTGTATAATGTATGATAAGCCATATTGTGGGTTTATGTTTGCTTTCTTCGCGAAGAATCTCTACCTTTGAGTGATAATTACACACTCACATGGCAAAGAAAGGTCAATACATCTACGAATATCCCCATCCGGCTGTCACTGCAGACTGCGTGATTTTCGGATATGACGGGAAAAGGCTCAAAGTACTTCTGGTGAAAAGGGGCAAAGAGAAGGAAGCCAGCAAAGAGGCGTTCGTCGGAGAATGGGCTCTTCCCGGAGGATTCCTGGATGTGGACAGGGACAAGACGATAGCATATACAGCGTCAAGGGAACTGAAGGAGGAGACCGGACTTCAGATCAAGCCTTCTGAATTCAAGGAAGCGGGGACATTCAGCGAGAAAAAACGTGATCCAAGGGAAAGGGTCATAACCGTCGCCCATTACGCCCTTGTCAAACTTTCGGATGTTCAGGCCGACACTGATGCTGAAAATGCGGAATGGTTCGATTTCAGTGAAGTCCCGTCTTTGGCCTTCGACCATGACAAGATACTTCGTGTGGCTTTCGCACACCTTAAGCGCGACATACATTTCGAGCCGGTAGGATTCGAACTGATGAGCGAAGTTTTCACTCTCCCTCAACTGCAGAACCTTTATGAGTCGATCCTAGAAGTCAAATTCGACCGCAGGAACTTCGCCAACAAGATGAAGCATTACGGGATACTTGACGAGGTGGATGACGGCACTCCGAGGAACGGGACCCGCAACCCTATCAAATACCGTTTCAACAAGGAAAACTACGATGACCTCAAGAGGAGGGGATTCCAGCTGGAGTTCTGAGCTGTCTTTACCTCCGGTATCCGCTTGAGTCTTTTTTAAAGATTAAGACAAACTTTTTAAGGATTATTGAAAACGACTTGCCCCTTTCAGGATTATTTTTGTATCCTGAAGGGATACGGCTGTATGTCTTCACGCATGAAACCAATCAATCACGCAATATGAGAAAAACGATCTACGCACTTGCGGCAGTTCTCGCTCTTGCCGCATGCTCAGGGACGGGCAATTCGCCCAAGGCCTCCAAGGCCGCACTCGATGAGCTCTCCGCCGGTTGGGAGAATCCTCCCCAGTCAGCACGCACCAGAGTTTGGTGGCATTGGATGAACGGTAACATCACAAAGGAGGGCATTCTCCATGACATCCAGTGGTTCAAGCAGATAGGTCTGGGCGGATTCCAGACTTTCGATGCCGCAATGAATTCCCCCGTTGTCGTCGAAAACAGGCTCGTTTACATGACTGACGGCTGGAAGGACGCTTTCCGCTATGCTATGAAGGTGGCGGATTCACTTGGCCTTGAAGTCGCGATCGCAAGTTCACCCGGCTGGTCTTCAACCGGAGGACCTTGGGTGGAACCCCAGGACGCTATGAAGAAACTCGTATGGAGGACCGCCGTGTATGACGGAGGAAAGACGATCGAAGGAGCGCTTCCTGCAGCTTTCACTTCGACAGGAACTTTCCAGAACCTCGGTTCAGCCCAGGGATCTGTGACTACATCCATGTTCGCTCCCGGCTCAAAGCAGTATTACGAGGATGTCGCCGTAATAGCCGTCAAAATGCCCGAAGGCAGGAAGTCCGCATCTGATCTTGGCGCGAAGGTTTCAGCTAGCGCAGGCGCTCCCACTCTCCAGATGCTTACCGATGAGGACATAGTGAACGGATTCGAACTTCCCGCTGACCAGAAGACAGGATACTCCTGGATAAAGTATGAGTTCCCCCAGGCTGCCACCATTTATGGTGTGAGGTATTCCGGAGGCAGCTCCCTTTATCTTGAGAAGAGCGATGACGGAGTGAACTTCACCAAAGTATGTGACCTTGACGCTTCTGAAGGAGTTTCACAGACTACAGTCACTATACCCGCTACTACAGCGAAGTTCTTCCGCGTCATTTACCCGAATCCTCAGCCCAGGTCATCATACTTCGGCGTATCAGCGGCTCCCAGGTCAACCAATGTGACCGAACTTGAGCTTCTCCCTTACTCTAGGGTGAACCATGCTGAGGAGAAGGCCGCCTTCTCCGAGGCCGCAGGACATTTCCCGGCAGTCGCCACTCCTTCCAGAGGTGAATCCTTCCCTTCAGTCTCGGAAGTCATTGACATTACGGCCAACGTCAAGGACGGAAAGATCTCCTGGAACGCTCCTGAGGGCAAGTGGAAAATCTACCGCTTCGGATACTCCCTTACCGGAAAGCAGAACCACCCCGCTCCCGCGGAGGCTACCGGCCTTGAGGTCGACAAGCTTGACCAGAAAGCCTGGACACGCTTCTTCCATAACTATCTTGACATGTACAAGGAGGCATCCGCCGGAATGGTCGGACAGCACGGAGTGCAGTACGTCTTGACCGACTCTTATGAGGCGGGAATCATGACTTGGACACCCGCCATGTTTGAAGAGTTCTCCTCAAGGAGGGGATACGACCTCAAGACCTGGCTTCCCGCCCTCGCAGGAGAGATCATCTCTTCTCCTGAAGAGACAGACCGCTTCCTTTTCGACTGGAGAAAGACCATCAGCGACCTCTTCACCGCAAGCTATGAGCTCCTTTCCGACATAGCGATAAAGGAATACGGCATGAAAGGACGTTATACCGAATCCCATGAGAACGGAAGGGTATACGCCGGAGACGGAATGGACATCAAGAAGACCGCTCAGGTCCCTATGTCCGCGATGTGGGTCAACGCTCCATGGATCGCCTATGATGTCGATTCCAAGGGCAACTTCCAGAGGAGCATGTACAAGGCTGATGACAAGGAGTCCTCATCCGTCGCACATATCTACGGACAGAATGTGGCTGCCGCTGAGTCCATGACAGCAGCTGGCGGAGCATACACCTTCTTCCCTTACAACCTCAAGGAAGTCGCCGACATGGAAATGGCCAGCGGAATCAACCGCTTCGTCATCCATGAGAGCGCGCATCAGCCTTCGGATGTCCTTGTCCCCGGACTCTCACTTTCCGGTATCGGACAGTGGTTCAACCGTCATGACACTTGGGCTCCCATGGCAGGCACATGGGTGGACTACATGTCCCGTTCATGCTTCATGCTCCAGGCAGGAAAGAATGTCGCTGACATCCTTTACTACTTCGGAGAGGACACCAATATCACCTATGAATTCGGTTATGCCCAGAGTGCCCCGAAGATTCCTGCAGGATATCAGTGGGATTACTGCGGAGAGCATGCTCTTCTGAACCAGATCGACTTCAAGAACGGAGTCCTCACTTCGAAGAGCGGCACCCAGTACAAGGTCATCTGGATGGACCGCAACATGGAGAGAGTGTCAGTTCCCGTTCTCAAGAAGCTCGCCGCTCTCGCGAATGCCGGTGCATGGATCGGCGGAATGAAGCCTCAGGCCCCCGCATCCCTGTCTGACAACATCGATGAGTTCAATTCACTCGTTGCCGACATCTTCGGCAGCGGAAGGGCGAATGTGATGGAGACCTCTTCCATTTCTGATTTCCTCGCAAAGGCAGGTGTTCCTCAGGATGTGAAGATAGACGCTTCTTACAATTTCCTGCACAGGACGATGAAGGGCGCCGAGATCTACTGGATCAACAAGCCTCTCTTCGAGGGCAACACCACCGTCACCCTTTCATTCCACACCGTAGGCCTCAAGCCCAGCGTATGGCATCCTGACACAGGAAAGAAAGAAGCAGTGTCTTACCGCCAGAACGGCGAGTGGACGGATGTTGACCTGAACATCGTCCCCAATGACGCCTTCTTCGTGGTCTTCGCCGGAAAGGCCCTCGATTCAGAGACTGTCCCCGCAAAGACTGAGAAGGTCACCGCTCAGCTCTCAGGCCCTTGGAAGATCAAGTTCCAGGAGCAAAGGGGAGCGCCCGCCGAGACAGTCTTCACCGATCTCCACTCGTTCACTGAGGAGGAAGAGTTCGGCATCAAGTACTTCTCCGGCATATCCACTTACTCCAATACCGTGAATCTTCCCAAGGCTGCAGGAGAAACCTATCTCGACCTCGGTGATGTGAAGTTCATGGCTGAAGTTTGGGTGAACGGACAGTATTGCGGCAGGGCTTGGAAGCAGCCTTACAGGGTGGACATTTCAAGCGCTGTAAAGGAAGGTGACAACGCCATTGAGGTGAAAGTCGCCAACTCTTGGGTCAACCGCCTTGTTGGAGACCTCCAGCCTGAAGCCAAGGAGAAGATCACCTACACCGATGCTCCAAGGGCATTCACTCCTACAATGGACATCCTTCCTGCAGGTCTTCTCGGTCCTGTGAAGGTGCTGTCAATGGAGTAGCTTTCTGCTTTAGCGGAAAGGGGATGTGATCCCCGCACCGCATACGACATTCCCCCGGATTGTGGAAGAGCCACAGCCCGGGGGATATTGTTTTGAGCGAAGGAGGAAGAGACCTACAATGCTTCTTCAAGCCTTTTCTTGAGGTCTTCCTTGCTGAAGGTGAACACGTGTCCGAACACTCCTACAGAGATCCTTTTTTGCTGGCTTCCATCCTGGATGAACCCTTCGCTGTAAAGGAAACGGTTCTTCACTATGAGGGACTCGTTGAAAGCCCAGCCGAGTACGTTTTCTGCGATGGAAGACAATCCGGAAACCAGAGAATAACTGTCCCCGAAACTTTCCTTCTCCTTCTCCAGTTCTTCAGCCATCAATTCTTTGAAGGTGTTCATGATGGCGTCTTTGTGATCCTGCTTTTTGGGGCAGGTGACTACGGCTACGGCCGATAATCCGATTATGACCGCAAGGATTATGAAGATGGTCTTTTTCATGAGTGTGGTTGTGTTCAGTGTCATGGATTAAAAAAACTGATATCCATTGTTTTGGATAGCATTAGCTCCGACGGGTGAAACAGGTGGTGGGAAAGATCCGCAATCGTCCCTTGCAAATATATGAAACATAAAGGACAACTCCGAAGCGGGGCTGTCCTTTGAATGGTATTCTTCAATTATGGGGCTATTCCGACGGAACGAGCATGTAACCATAGACCGCTCTCGCCCTAGGGTAGATTACCAGAAGTCTCTGGAATCCGTCAGGATTCTCGCACAACCAGAAACGGCATGATGCATTTGACGTATCTGCGGCAAGATGTTCAACATAAGTCCAACCGTCGCGGCTCTTGAAAGTCTGGCTCTCAGTAAGGAGGTTGAAAGATTTGGACTTTTTGCGTGAAAGTTCGAGTTCAGCAGTATTCTTCCCGAAATCCACTGTAAGGGTGCCGGGTGTTTTTTTCCAGCGGTGTATGTTCATTTCGTCGATAGCCATGTCAGACGCCGCACCTCCCGGGTTAAGTTGCTTCCAGCCCCAGTCGATCCTTCCCCAACCGCTTTCAACAACCTTCCATGTCTTTGTCTGTGCCATAGCGGATGATGCAACCATCAGCATAAGGCAAAGTGTTACGAAAATCTTTCTCATGACTCTTTCATTTTGACAAGTCAAAAATACGTTATTCGGAGCAGAAATCAAACATGAAATATGAACAAATGGATATTCATACGGTCAGGACATCTTTACAGATAGTGATAGTCATTCTGTAAAAAATTGATATTCAGTGGACTTGCAAATACGGAAAAATTATTCATATCTTTGCAGTATAAAGCATCAAGAGTCCTCCCTGAGAGGCGCCAACCGAGCAGGCCAGATGCCACGGTGGCAAAGCGATGCGGATGTTCAATCAAAAACAACTCTGATCAATGTCACAGTCATTTCTGTCAGTTGCGGAGCATCTCCGCAATGAGCGCGAGTACATCGCTTCGATAACGAAGCTGTATTTCCGCCACGTTTCCACCCTTGTCGCTCATTATGATGAATGGAAAGACAAGGATGAGTACTACTTCATCGCTCTGGGCCTTGATATGGCCTATGTCTCAACCGCTTTTACCGTAAGGATCGCGGATCCCCCGTATCATCTTGGTACTGTCATAAGGACCTCACTTGCACATCCGGACCTTTTCAGTTGCGTCTGTCCTCAAGGGCATGAAGCTTTTGCTTACACTTATGCTGGATCTCCTTTGTCAGGTCGTGTTTCCCAGGCTATGGTCTGTCCTGTCTGCGGATGGAACGAATGGATTCCCAGGACAGGTTGGATGTCTCGTAGCAAAGCTTTGAAGGCTGTCCAGGCTGAAGACAGGAAGCGTCTCAACCTCCTTGAAAAGAATAGGACAGGTTTCAAGGCAGCTGACCTGAGGGACTTGCTGCATTTTCTTGGAGTACCCGAAAATGAACTTGTCCTTCCCGAAATCAAGAATGAAATCAAGCGCCTGGAAAGTGGAGATGCCGTCTTCTACCGGGATACCTATGGGGGAGTGAAGATAGAGGACACCAGAACCGGCAATGTCACTTTATACCATTGGCGTGGAGAGGAAGGGTAGTCTTTTCCCTTACTGACAACAAGTCGTATCCTCCCACCGGAAGAAGGGTTTTTTGCAGGATGTGACATGTCTTTTTGTCATTTGTGTGAAAAATACTCATAAATTCGGTCTACGGCACGAATATTGTGTGAAATTTACATAGAAATTGCAAACGAAAAGACAGTTCGGAACTTCTTGTCAGAAATGAATGGTTCGGCAGTATATATAAAGGCGCTCCAAAGGAAACCCGACAGGTTAGCGGGAACTCTCCGATACTGCGAAGATACGGTTCGTAAGTGCGTTTTACCTTTGTTCCTGGAATTGAGAAAGAAGTCACACATAAAACACGAAAAATCAATGAAAGCGGAAAAGACCCTCTACAGAAATCAGAAGAACATTATGAATCAGACAATGAACCTTTCAGACGAGCGCCTCGTCTTTTTGGGAGGCAAACGTCTCGGGGATGTCGATATCCATATCGAAGACAACGCGTGCGTAAGGAAGGTCCGCAGAATAATGGAAAAGCGCATAAGCCAAGAGTATTGGCGCAATAGGGAGTATCCCAACGGCAACGGCGACCGTCAGACAATGAGACACCATCTGTCGAACCATCTGAAGAATATCTACGGCAGCGTTCCGAAAGGGTTCAGGTACTGCGCATAAAGCAGTGCTTCTCCCTTTGGAGCAGTTGACCGTTCCTTACCATTCAGCCACGACTTCAAATGACAATTGACAAACAACAAACGACATTATAACTGATGGAACTTGCAACAATCATCATCGCAGCAATCTCGATTCTGGCTCTTTACCTTTCCATCGATAGGAAAAAGCAGGTTGAGAACGCTGCCGCCCATACTGTGGAGGAAGATCCTGAGTACATGGCGCCATTGACCCTTGAACTGATCGCCAAAGCGGTCCGATGCAATGGCTATGTCCCGGAAATCTCCGGCAAGAAAGTCCTTTTCCATGTGAACGGGGAAGAATACGCAATCATAACCGGCGCCAGGAATCTGCTCCAGTTCGTGAAGAAACGCGGACTGACTACTGAAGACGATATCCATGATATTGTCGAGCAAGCTGCACTCCGTGCCAGCCAGAATCCCTTCGAGCAGGTATCCGTGCACGGGGATGAGATATCTTTCTCTTCGGGAGGGATCGAATGCAGGTATGGTGGACTTAAGGAGAACCTGGGGTCTTACCTGAGGGTCATAGATTTCGCTATCTCAAAGTTCAGAGAGCAGATGGACAATCTTCTCGAAGAAAAGCGGAAACAATCTGACAGTGATGAGATCGCCCCTATGGCCAATCCTCTTGGATTCAAAAGCGACAAGACGGTCCTCTCGTAGGGCGGTCATTTTTTAACTTTCATGAACACACTAACACAAACAAATTGCATAACAACATGAACTTTCATCTCAAATTCAATCTCGAATCAGACGGTTGCTGGTACATTGACTTTCCGGGATACCCTTTCTCTCATCACAACCTTATGATGGTGGCCGGTGCGAATCTCCTCTGCGAATACGTAGCAGGAATCGAGCATCATCCCAGACATGCGGTGGTGGATGTGACTCTTGATGACAACCGCCTTGATGGGAGGGAACCTGATATCGTGATGGAACGTACCGATATGGGGTACGGTGCCACCTACAAAAACACCCTCACTTCTACCGGTAGGCCACCGGTGTTGCAGAGGGAAGAGGGCAGGACCTTGGAGATAGACCAGGCTTGGCTCTGTCCTGTCACTTTGCTTGTGCTCTTCAGGTATCCGAAAAAGATCAACCTCTATTTCACATAAAAGAAGTAAGGATCCTTTCTTTGTGATCTTGGAGAGTCAGTAAGTTCAGAACCATATCAAGAAAGACGGAGAGGGGAGTTCATAGAATGAATGATGTCTGTGTGGAAAAGATATCGCAATCTTGACAAAATCCGTATATTCGCATCTTGATATCCAAGGACAATAACAATAATAGCAATGAAACAGTTCAGAATTATTCTTTTTGCTGCAGTCGCATCACTTGTTCTTGCAAGCTGCGCCGGCAAACCCATCGAAGACAAGTTCGATTCTTTTGTCAACAAAGTGGAAGCGAAATGTGATTCCTATACCCAGGCTGATTGGGACAAGGTGATAAAGGAGTATGACGCTCTCATCCAGGAATATCAGCAGAATATCGACTCCTATACCCAGGAGCAGAAGGCCGCTGTCAACAAGGCGATAGGGAAGTACACAGGCATTCTTCTTAAAGCAGGTGTGAACCAGGCCGGAAAGGCTGTCCAGGATGCGATTGATTCAGCATCGTCTTTCATCAAGGGTGTCTCTGAATCTCTTGAAACCGAAAAATAGGTTTATTACCTCCAAGTAAGTTTGTCCCCGACTTTCATCATGCTCATGATGTCAGCCGGGGATTACTGTATGGTATGCTTGAAGCATCTCTATTCCTTAAGTGCTTCAATATAGAAACTCACCGGCCTGAATCCGTCATTGCAGCTGATCATTGCGCTCATGGGGTCCTTCATCCATCCGTCATAGAAGTTGCCTTCACCTCTTGCCAATGATTCCACGAATTGCTTCATGGATTCCCATGCGGAGAGGCACATGCCCACAGGGCATTCACCGTCTTCGGAGATCCAGCTCTGGCCTTCGATCACATCACATGTGTGCTCGATGGGGTTTTCGTATATCTCCATAAGGTCGGGGTATTGAATCTTCCTTATTGCTGTTATCTTGACTCTTGTCATATTCTTGTCATTTTTCGGTTTGTGGTACTGAGGCTTATGCAAAAATGATTCCCCCATGGATATTGACCGGCAATCTCCTTAATCTAAGCCACCCTTCAAGGTGTCGTATAGTATCCGCTAAGTTCAAATATTTTTTCGTGAAGTTCAAATCCGACTTTCCTCACCCTCTCATCTTTCACTTTTCCGTAGGAAAATTTTACATTTGTTCAGAAAAGACAATCACAATACACATTCATATGAAATCAAGACTTGTATCTATCGCTGCCCTTGCCATAGCAGTCGCTGCTTGTTCTGGACAGAAGTTCGAGATGGTCTCCACCATGGAGAACAATCCTTGGGTTGAGACGACCGTATTCGATGAGGCGGCTCCCGGAGCAGCCGAGACCCTCAACATCGACCTTTCGGCCACTGGCCAGACTGTCCAGGGTTTCGGAGTATGCTTCAGTGAACTTTCTCACCGTGCCCTTTCCAAACTCTCGAAAGAGGACTACAACAAGGTGATGACTGAACTCTTCGAGCCTAATACCGGAGCCAGTTTCACCATCTGCCGTATGCCTATCGGCTCAAGCGACTTCGCCCTCAAGTACTATTCTTTCGATGATTATCCCGGAGACTTCGCTATGGAGCACTTCTCCATTGACAACGACAAGGCCACTATCATTCCTCTTATCAAGGACGCTCTCGCCAAGAACCCTTCACTGAAAGTTTGGGGATCACCTTGGTGCCCTCCTCAGTGGATGAAAGTCAACCAGAACTATGCAAGCCGTCCCATGAACGGAAGAATGATGGGAATGGGCGGACAGAGGCGTCCCGGTGCCGGAGCTCCCGGCGGACAGAGACCTCCTCAGGGTCCCGGAGCAGGTGCTCCTGGTGCAGGCATGGCCAACATCCCTGCAACCACTGCAGCTGAGCCTTCGTTCCGTGCTACTGCCGCACGCAAGCGTCTTGAGCTTGACAACCTTGTCAGGGACAACGGCCTTGACATGGAGCACATGATGAGGGAAGGACAGGATTCCTTCATCCAGGAAGACAAATACTTCGAGGCATACGCACTCTATTTCAAGAAATATGTCCAGGCTTACCGTGAGAACGGAATCAACATATTCATGGTGATGCCCCAGAACGAGTTCAACTCAGCTCAGAACTTCCCTTCTTGCACATGGACCGCTAAGGGACTCGCCAACTTCCTCCATTACCTCGTTCCCGCTATGAAGGAGGAGAACGTAGACGTGTACTTCGGAACTGTAGAGCGTGCCAACAGGGCTCTTGTTGACACCATTCTCACCGATCCCCTCATCGGAAAGGACATCAAGGGTGTCTCCTTCCAGTGGGCCGGAAAGGATGCTCTCCCTCTCATCCATGAGAGTTATCCTGATCTGGTGATGGTACAGAGCGAACAGCAGTGCTTCAGCGGGGCTAACGATTGGGCAAACTTCATGAGCGCATGGGATCTTCTCAAGCATAACATGGATAACGGAGTAGCCATCTACGATTACTGGAACCTCGCCCTCTTCGATGGCGAAGTCAGCACCTGGGGATGGCAGCAGAATTCACTTGTGAGCGTCGATTACGAGACTGGCGCACTCAAGTTCAACTATGAGTTCTATGAGATGAAGCACATCAGCCACTATGTGAAGCCCGGTGCGGTTTATCTTGGCTCGACAGGTACAATGACCGAGTCCTTGGCCTTCCGTAACCCTGACGGCAGCATCGCGGTTCTCGTCGCCGAGAAGACAGGTGAACCCAAGAACCTCACGATCACCGCAGGCAAGAAGACCGTCCAGGTCAATATCCCCGCCAACAGCGTGAGCACTATCCTCTTCTAGCATATAGGGTATACATTCCATACTGCGGTCAGTCCTTCGGGGCTGGCCGTTTTTCTTGCTTGGTGGCTTCAGGACCGGCCCAATCAGTGAAATATTACCACCATGTCCGCCTTATCCTGCATGAATTCCGATAAAAATGCTAAATTCGCATTCCATATAGTAGCACTAAATCAATGAAAAAACACTTTATCATCGCAGCCGTTTCGGCCGTTCTCGCAGTATGCTCATGCGGACCTGTCACATATTCCTCTTCTGAGAACCTCAATCTCAGGAGCGTCGACGAGTACGCTTTCATAGAGCCTGTCTCCGACATCCTGTATTACGGCAGCAAGAACAGGGCCCAGTACGATTACGAACTTTCGGATGAAGCCGCTGAACTTGTCGCATCCATCATCTCATCCCAGAGGTATCCTTTCTCCAGAATGATAAGGATGGATTATGACGGAGCTGACAGGGATGTCCGCAGGTGGATCCAGAATCTTGGCGATGTCCCTACAACCCGTCTTGACAGGGTGAGAGTCCCCAAGGCTCTTCTTGAGGCTCTTGACAGGTCAGGTCACCGTTACGGAGTCGTGATATATTCTTCAGGATATATCCGCTCAAGAGAGGCGATCCGTTATGAGGAAAGGCAGGAAGCCTTAGGCGATGCCATCAGCGCAGTCATCGACGCGATAGCGTCCAGCAGCAAGAAGAACAAGGATTCAGATGACAAGAAAAAGTCATCATCCTCTTCCAGGTCCTCTTCCACCTACAACCCTGACAAGAATCCGTACGACTGCAATCTGTATTGCGTTGTCATCGACAATGTGAAGGATGAGATAGTCCACTACATCCATCCTCTCCCGTTCCTGGAGAACGATCCTCTCAACGGAAGGGACATGGAATCCATGCTCACAAGGCTTCTCAGGGACTTCATTTAAAATAGATGATGAGAAGAATTCTCATGATACTTTTGACAGGATGCCTTTTGGTGTCCTGTTCCGTTTCAAGGCAGGGAGTGGGGCAGTCTTCACTACCGAAGGGTGATGATTCCTATGCCCAGGAACTTGTCGGGTATCTATGGGAATACAAGGACTCACATCCTGACGGGTTCACTCTCCAACTGGGGACTATGACTTCACCTTCCGAAGGGATAAGCGCTGCTTACTATTCGACCGTTACCGGAAACACTCCCGAAGAACTTGAGATGATAGTATCCCATTCTCTTTCCCATGCAGGATATATAGGGGGATGGCTGGACTCAAGGGACAGCACCTATTTCTTTGACAGCGTGAAGATCTTCCCAGAGGAGAAGTTGAGAAAGGCCGTAAGGTTCGCCAAGAAAAACCGTCAGGCCGCTATATACAACCTTTCAAAAGGAGAGGAAATATGGGTGGGAGCGGACGACAAGTCAGTCTCCGGACAATAGAAACAGACAACTGAACAATTATCAAGATATGAAAAGAGTACTGCTTATTGCTGTGGCAGCGCTGATGCTTGCCTCATGCGGAACCAAGATTATCGACACCGTTTCTGTCGAAGGCGGACAACTCCAAGGTGTCCTCACCGAAAACCCCGAAGTGATGATTTTCAAAGGCGTACCTTACGCTGCCGCTCCGGTGGGAGACTTGAGGTGGGCCAATCCTCAGCCGGTCACCCCTTGGGAAGGCGTGAAAGTCGCTGACACCTTCGGCAGCCCTTCCGTCCAGAGGGGTCGTCAACCCGGTTCCTTCTACTACAAGGAGTTCCAGCCGGAACCTCTTCCTCCGACAAGTGAAGACTGCCTCTTCCTCAACATCTGGGCACCCTCAGAAGCTGTCGGACATCCGGATGCCAAACTTCCTGTGGCGATGTGGATCCATGGGGGAGCATACTACGGGGGTTGCGGAAACGATGTGGCTTTCGACGGTGAAGCCTGGGCCACACGTGGAGTCATTCTCGTCACGATCAACTACCGTCTCGGTCTTCTTGGCTTCTTCTCACATCCCGAACTCTCCGCTGAGAATCCTTACGGAGCTTCCGGCAACCAGGGCATATATGACCAGCTTGCTGCGATAAAATGGATCAACAAGAATATCGCCCAGTTCGGAGGTGATCCCTCCAACCTTACCATTTTCGGCCAGAGCGCAGGAGCTGGAAGCGTGAAGACTCTCGTTTCCTCTCCTCTCACCAAGGGCCTTGTCGCCAAAGCCATAATCCAGAGCGGCGGTGGAGTCGGTGGCCCTGCCATGGGCGCTTCCACTGCAACGGATCCTTCTGCATATGACCTGAGGGGCAAGGAAGCAATGGATGCTGCAGGGTTTGACAACCTTGCGAAGATGCGTGCGGCTTCATCAGATGTCATATCCAATGTGATGGCGATGAGCAGCCCCCATTATGACGGCAACCTCGTGGTCAAGGGCTTCGACCAGGCGGCATATGACAATGACCTTCTCGATATCCCTTACATGATAGGAAGCAACGGGGATGACATGGGACCCGAAGGAATGAAGGTCGGATGCGCACGTTTCGGAGCTGTGAGGGATTCACTGAGCAGCAAACCTGCATACGTGTACTTTTTCGACCGGAAACTCCCCGGAGATGAAGAAGGGGCATTCCATTCAGCCGAACTGTGGTACATGTTCCACACTCTGGGACGCTCCTGGCGTCCCATGGAGGAGCATGACTATGCACTCAGTGACAAGATGATGGATTTCTGGACGAATTTCGCGAAATACGGCAATCCCAACGGAAAGGACGTAGACGGTGAGTGGAAACCCTACAAGCGTTCCGAACCTTACGTTGAACTTCTGAAATAATCTCCGACAATATGAGAAAGATAATCTTTTCACTCCTCGCGGCATTTCTTGCGATGCCTCTTTTCGCACAGGCTCCCCAGGCCGGAAACCCTATGCAGGGAAGAGCGCAGGCACCTTCCTATATCACTATAAAACTCTGGCCCGATGGCGCTCCAAACTCCAATGGACTTGAAGGTGAAGAGAGGGAACTCTGGGGAGGCCGCATCGGCAACATAACAGATCCTGAACTTCTGGTTTATCCTGCCAAAGAACCCAACGGCCTGGCTGTCATAATGTGCCCTGGAGGAGGATACAACTATGTCGCTACGACCCATGAGGGAACCGACATGGCAGACTGGTTCAACTCCCTCGGAGTGACTTTCGCTGTCCTCAAGTACCGCATGCCCAACGGTCATTGTGATGTTCCATTGACCGATGGTCTGCGCGCTATGGAACTGATGCGTTCACGCTCTTCCGAGTGGGGATTCACAAAGCTCGGAATCATGGGAGGTTCAGCTGGCGGACATCTCGCAAGTTCTGTCGCTGTGCATTACAATTCGCCTTTGAACAGGCCTGATTTCCAGATACTCCTGTATCCCCTTATCACCACAAAGGGACGTTTCGCTCCGGGTAGGGGATTCCTTCTGTTGGGCAAGGATGCCACTCAGGAACAGGCGGACTATTATTCAAGCGAACTGCACGTGACTCCGGACTGTCCTCCGGCCTTCATCGCCCATAGTTTCGATGACAGTACCGTTCCTATCAGCGACAGTATGGACTACGCCAGTGCCCTTTACAAGAACAAGGTCCCTGTATCTCTCCACATATACCCCGAAGGGGAACACGGATGGGGATTCAAGGACTCATTCAAGTACAAGAGGGACTGGACCGGAGAACTGGAGAAATGGTTCATATGGGTGAACGGCAGATAGCATAGGATACTCAAGGAATACCAATTGATAACACTATAAACTTTCCATTGATGAAAAGGATCTTTGCAACCACAATTCTCCTTGCAGTCGCTTTAGGAGCAAGCATGCCATCTTCGGCAAGGGAAAAAATCAGCATCAACGAGGGGTGGAACTTCTCGAAGAGCATTTCCACCGGAGCGGCGGTCGACCAGTTCGCCCGTTTCGGCGGCAGGGGAGAGAAGGTGAACCTTCCCCACACCTGGAACCAGTCGGACTTCATGAGCGCCGAAGGTTACTACCGTGGCTACGGTTCTTATTCACGCAAGATAGGAATTCCCGCTTCATATAAGGGGAAACGCGTATTCCTGAAGTTCGAAGGCGCCGGGACCGAGGCCGAGGTGTTCGTCAACGGACATGGGGTAGGCAACCACAAGGGCGCCTACAACTCATTCGTCTTCGAGATCACTCCCTATGTCACACCTGGAGACAGCTGTTCAGTCGGAGTAGTCTGCAATAATGCCCAGCGGCTTGACATAGCCCCTCAGGGAGGCGACTTCAACCAGTACGGCGGACTCTACCGTGACGCCTGGCTCATAGTGACTGAGGAGACCTGCATCACTCCGCTCTACTACGGTTCTGACGGCGTCTTCATCAGCCAGACAAGGGTTGACAAGGAAAGGGCATCCATTTGTGCCGACATCCATCTTTCGAGCCTTGACGGATACAAGGGCTGCGAAATCGACTTCTGCGTCAAGGACGCTTCCGGGAACAAGGTCGTGGACAAGCCCGGCGTCCTCGTCTTCGGTGACAGGTCCACTGTCGTCGCCGACATCGCGAAGCCTCACCTCTGGAACGGGAAGAAAGATCCATACTTGTATACGGCAGTAGTTGTCCTGAAGAAGGACGGGAAAGAGATTGACCGTATCGAGGAGAAGATCGGACTGAGGTATTTCAGCTTGGATCCCGAGAAGGGGTTCTTCCTGAACGGAGAGCACCTAAAGCTCCACGGCGTGTGCCGTCATCAGGACTGGACCGACATCGCTGTCGCTCTCAAGAAAGAGAATCATCTGACGGACTACGACTACTTCGATGAGATGGGAGTGGACGCCCTGAGGCTAGCCCACTATCCTCAGGCGAAGTTCATGTTCCAGGAGGCTGACAGGAGAGGTTACGTCGTATGGGAGGAGATCCCTTTCGTAGGAGGATACGTCAACTCCGACGGCTTCCATGAGAATCTCCGTACTCAGCTGAAGGAAATGATCCTCCAGAACTACAACCATCCTTCGATATGCTTCTGGGGCATCTTCAATGAGATACACGGGGACTTCGACGCCATAGTGCATGAGCTCAATTCAATCGCCCACCAGACGGATCCTTTCCGTATCACTGTAGCTGCGACTGACCAGGAAGGCACCTACAACCTCATCACCGATGCCATGGCATGGAACAAGTACTTCGGCTGGTACACGGATTCTGTGATGGACTTCGGCCCCTTCATGGATGACTGGCATGCGAGATTCCCGGACAAGCCTCTCGGAATCAGCGAATACGGCGGAGGCGCAAGCGTCCTCCACCATGTGGCTAAGTTCGACAAGGATGAAAAGGCGGTAAGTTTCATGGAACCTTTCCATCCTGAAGAACGCCAGGTATGGATCCATCGCAATGACTGGAAGGCCATTGCCGAGCGTGATTATGTGTGGGGCTCATTCGTTTGGAACATGTTCGACTTCGCTTCCCAGATAAGAAGGGAAGGAGACACAAGAGGCCAGAACGATAAGGGGCTTGTGACCCGTGACAGGAGGACAAGAAAGGATGCTTTCTACTTCTACAAGGCGAACTGGAACAAGAGTGTCAATACCGTTCACCTCTGCTCCAAGAGATATGTCGAAAGGGAAGAGAATCTTACCGATGTGATCGTTTTCACCACTGCTCCTTCAGCTAAACTCTATGTCAACGGTAAACTTGTCGGCAACCAGAAGACCGACCAGTACGCAACCATAATCTGGAAGGATGTCAACCTTTCTGACGGAAAGAACGAGGTGGTTGTGAAGACTGCCCAGGGAGACGATTCCGCAGTGTGGAACGTGTTAAAGAAGTAGTCTTCTACGCGGGCAATGGAATATAAATAAAGAATGAGGGCTGACAGCGAGATGCTGTCGGCCCTTTCTGTCTGCATGGATGTTACATGCTTCATCCTACGGAATGTGGTCCTTCTTTTCAGAACATACCTTTCTCGGGAGCTATATCAAGCAATGCTCTGTCATGGTTCGAAAGGTCCTCGCATTTGTTGTCAAAGACCATGAGATTGCGTTTACTTGGATCATAAGCCTTCCACTGAGGCAGTCCCTCCGCATTTGGATTTCCGGATTTGGTGAAAGCGATCCATGCTCCGCTCATCTTGTCCGCCAGTTCATACGCGTCTGCTCCGCCACCAGTGAGTTCACGCTGAAGGGCTATATTGTTGAACATGAACGGAAGATCCATGTTATGGCAACAACCGAACTGTCCGTCAAGGGCGGGAGATTTCCAACGGAACTGGTACATATACACAGGTGCCTTTCCCATATTGTATTTCTTGTCGGCTACAACGATGGTGCTCTTGCGCGTGTTAATGTCGATTGAGCACATGTCCTCGAGGGTACTGTTGGGATAAGCCTTCTTGAACTCGGCTTTGAAAGGAGCGGCTGCATCCCCGAACCTCTCCGAAAGGATCTTGTCGGCTTGGGCTTCTGAAATGTTCTGTCCGTAGTATGTCTTATGACCGAGTTCGTTGAAAGTAGAACCGATAAGAAGCGGTATGTCCTCGAAAAGGGGCCTTGCTTCTTCAGCGAACCAGTCATAAGGGAGAGTCGGATCTCCATAGGTTGGACCGTCCATGCCGATGTTTTCTCCTCTGGCACGAGCTTCAGCGCTCATTTTCCGGGAGGCCTCTACCAAGGTCTCATAAGGGATGTCTTTGATTCTGGCAATGGTTGAAGCATTGAGTCCAAGGGCTTCAACGAAAAGCCGTCCCTGCTTTCTCGCCTCGTCTTTGGTTTTCATGTGCCCGGCTCCATAAGGACCGCTCTGCACAATAGCCCTGTGGAAAAGTCCTTTCGCAGAAGGTGTGACCATGAGGGTCTGAACTTTTCCGCCACCTCCGGATTGTCCGGCTATGGTTACTTGTGAGGGGTCTCCTCCGAAGGATGCGATATTGTCTCGCACCCACTCCAGGGCCTTGACCATGTCCATCACTCCGGTATTCGCTGAGTATCTGTATTTCTCTCCGAAATCGGACAGATCCATGAAACCCAGTACATTGAGCCTATGGTTGACTGTGACCACAACGATGTCGCCTTTCTTTGCAAGGGAAGTGCCTTCGTAGCACGGCAGGTTTATTCCGGAACCGGAAGAGAATCCGCCACCATGAAACCACACGAACACTGGACGTTTCTTGCCATCAGAAAGACCTTGTGAGAACACGTTCACCGTGAACATGTCCTTTTCATCGAAAACCTCCTTCGTGTATTTGTATGCGAACTCGTAATCGTTCTGCCCCCTCCATATGACGTTGCTTCCTTGGGGACAAGCTGGACCGTAATGCCGTGCTGGTCTGATCCCGTCCCAAGGTTCAGGATCTTCCGGTGCTTGGAACCTCTCGGCCTTCGCATAGGGTATGCCTTTGAATACATAAACACCATCATCGATGTAGCCGATAACTTTTCCGGCGCTTGTGGTGGCGATGGCCTCCTTGCTGGAAGAAAGAATGGGGCCCTGTTGGGCTCCGGACTGGAATGCTGTTGAAAACAAAGCGACAGCCGCTGTCAAAATAAAGATTGAAGGTCTCATTTCAAATAGTTGTGTTTTTGATTTGCCGGTGCAAGTTATCAAAAGGCAACAGGTGAAACCTTTTCGCTATCCGCAAATGTTTTGCACAACTTTCAACTGACCTTAAATTGAGCTGGGTGGAACCCCGAACTTGTGTTTGAAACTGCGTGAGAAGCCTGCCAAGGATCCGAATCCTACCATATAACTCACTTCGCTGACATTGTACTGGTTGGTCTTCAGAAGTTCCATCGCGCGGTTCAGTCTGTATGAAATGAGATAATCCTGAGGGGTGGTGTTGAGAAGATTCTTGACCTTGTAGTAGAAGTTGGTGTAACTGATTCCTAGCCGGTCTGCAAGGACAGTAGGGTTGAAATCTTCATCCGCGATGTTCTCCTGGATGATCTTCTCCATCTTCTCCAGAAAATCTTTGTCCCTTCTTGATAATCCGTCATCATTGTCTTCCACAAGGTTACGGAAGGTGTCATCGAGCATCGCGATTCGCGAAAGGTCCATTTCTTCAATGTGGGATTCATCTTCAGGGTCGTCAATTCTGCTGAAGTTCATCAGACGGTCTGTGAGCTTCATCATCCTGTCAGCATTCATCACAATCAACTCAAGAAGCTGGCGGCTCTTGCCTTTCACCCCGGTATCTTTCTCAAGATCTCTGGCAGGACCATAAACAAGCGACAGGGGAGTCAGGAAGTCATGGGATATGGTGTTGAAGACTTCCATTTTGTCCTGCATCTGTTTCTCGGCCATTATTTTGTCCATCTCTCTCTTTTTCGCTTCTTCCTTACCTTTTTTTATGATAAAGTATTGCCTGACGAGAAGGAACAGGACCAAAATGGCAGCCAGACAGTAAGAGAGAATTGCTGGAACACTCAACCACGGAGCTCTGCTGATATGGAGTGGAAAGGCAATCTCCTCAGGACTGGGTGATCCGTCTGAGGAGTATACCTTTACCCTGAAAACGTAATTGCCGGCCTTTAGACGGGAGTAAGATGCCGAGAGATTCTGACCGGCTATAACCCATTCGTCCTCATATCCTTCCAGCTTGTAGGAGTAATTCAATTGCACATCTTTGGCGAACTCCAGTCCGGAATAATAAAAGAGTATCTGATTTTCGTCATGTTTGAGGCGGAGACCTTCTTTTGGAAAGTCTATGAGGGTGTTGTTCACGAAAACAGCATCCAGCGACAAATGAATGTGTTTAGTCTGCTCTCCAAGGAAAGGGTCCGCTACGCTTATGAATTGATTTCCGCCGAGAACCACTTTCTCTCCTCTCCATTCGTCATTTACAGTAAGAGCACAGCGTGGAGAATAAATCAATGGAAGATCACCTGCGTAATCATACACCGATATCCTTTCGTCTTTGGAGGACAACTTGACAGTGTAGTATCTGGTGGATAGCCATATGTCATTGTTCAGATCTTCGGTGATTGACCTGACTGTCATATCCGGCAAACCATCTTCTAGGGTGAAGTTTTTCAGGGACCCGTCAGAAGGATGGTAACGGTAAAGACCGTTTTGGACGCTTCCTATGTATAGGTCTCCTTCTGAAGACAGAAAGCAGCAGGACGGCATTGGGATATCGCCTCCGATTTTTGCGAAACGGTGCCCGCTGTCAAGATAGAATATACCCTCAGCACCGACAAAGTAAATACGCCCGTCTTGGCCTTGTTGGGGAATCCCGCTGATGGGGATTTCCTGAGGAGATTCTCTCACACTCCCGTTTTCATCGATAACATATAACACTTTCCCTTGAATAGCGCACATGTTATTTTCATAGTCATACCAGATGAAAGAACCGTGTGCTTTGGTCTTGACCTTGCTTTTGAGAGTGGCTTGTCCGTTCTCATTGATTTCTACATAGTATAGGTTCCCTTCATTGTCCAGAATGTGAAGATCTCCCTTCCTGTCCATGCATGAATACTGGAAAATGGAATTACCGTTTTCCGGAGCTATGAGGGTTTTTTCACTCTGGCCATTGAATGGATCGAAAAGGTATACCCCTCCCGTGGTCACAGCCCAGACTTTTCCTTCACCACGTGTATGATATAGAGCGTTCAAGATTTCACCGACACCCATGCCCGGAATCACGTATGAGCGGTCAGGTGCTTTTTCATAATAAACTTTAGGACTCTGCATCCATGGGATCAACCAAAGAGCATTATGCGTTGTGCACACTTTGTAGAATGCTGCCGGTGAGGATAATGTCTCTTGCTCGAAGATATGCTGAGATGGAGAGTCTTCTCCGGAATAGGAATAGATGCCCTTCCCTGAAATCCCGATGAGCATTCTTCCTTTATGCGGGTCTTCCTTTACGAAGAGTACGTTTTCCTTTGACCAATTATTCAGAGAAGATGGGAGGGATGACTCCAAGCCGTCTGTGCTGAAACATTTGAGCCCATGGTCGGAGGACATGTATACCATGTCTCCGAAATGGCATATTGAAGAAACCCGCTCGGTTTCCCGTAAAGATATTTTTCTTACAGGAGAAAAAGATGAATCATATACGATGACCAGGTTCGGATAGGCGGTAGAGAGTATCCAGAGATACTCGTCCGCCTTTATGAAATTTGTGCCATGGTCAAGATCGGGGTCCTTTATGACTTCCTTTGACTTCCCGGTGGCCTTGTCATACAGATAGAATGCGTTCTGACCGGAATATAGGAGGGTGGAATCCGAGTAGTTTATAATATGGAAGACGTACTCCTGACCTATTTTTGAAGACCGTTCAACCCTCCCGTCGTGAATGAGATTTATTCCTCCGTCGGTCCCTACCCATACCCGTGAGTCAGTGTCGGAGCAAAGTGACATCACGAAATCGCTGGTAAGAGTCCCTTCACCTCCTGAGTAGAAAGTCTTGTATATGGAGCCGTTGTAGCGGAACAACCCTTTCCCTGTGCCGAACCATATGTACCCTTGGGAATCTTCCACGAAATCATTGATTCGGTTGTCCGGGATGGAATTCACCCGAGGGGATCTGGAAAAATTGTCGGCCCCAGCACAAATGTACCATGCAAAGGCCAGGTAAAACAGAACAAGAGAAAGTCGTCGGTGCATGTGTTGATCGTGGTTTCAATACAAATATAATTCTTTTCGGACTTATTATTCATAGGCGATCGGTTTCAGGGGACTCTTATTGAAAGGAATGCAAAAGTTCTGAAAAATCCGTCAAACATTTCAAGCAGCGCAAAACTTAAAGAAATGTAGGGCAAGACTTTTCGTTTTATGCCTTTCTACCTTTGCCCTCGACAGAAAACCTGTTAATAACACATATTAATCACAATCGCATGAACACAGTCCAATCATTTCGGAGAATAGTACTTCTCCTGTGTTTGTTCCTCTCATGGACCTTTGCGGCCCTTGCGCAGAACATAGTCGTGAAAGGTGTCGTTGTGGACGAAACCGGTGAGCCGATGATCGGAGTCGGTATCATCCAGAAAGGCACTACAAACGGTGTCACCACTGACATTGACGGCACATTCTCTCTTTCTGTCCCGGCAGGGACTGTCCTTGAATTCTCATCCGTCAGCTACAAGACTCAGGAACTTCCTGCGCAGGCGGATATGCACGTAATTATGGTTGAAGACCGTGAACTTCTCGATGAGGTGGTCGTGGTCGGATACGGCGTACAGAAAAAGAGCCAGGTTACAGGGGCTATTTCCTCTGTCCGTTCTGAGGACATGGAGCATAGGACAATCGCAAATGCCGAAGACGCTCTGCAGGGAAAGACCGCAGGTGTCCAGTTGATTTCAGCATCCGCATCTCCTGGTGCATCCCCGACCATTCGTGTCAGGGGTTATTCCTCCAACACGACTTCAGATCCTCTTTATGTCGTGGACGGTGTACGTCTGAGGAACATTTCCGGTATTGATCCCAATGACATCGAGTCCATGGAAGTTCTCAAGGATGCCGCATCGGCCGCCATTTATGGAGCCGAAGCAGGAAACGGTGTCGTCCTTATCACTACAAAGAAGGGTAAAGAAGGAAACGGAAGAATATCTTATGGCTTCCAGTATACCATCCAGAGCATAGGTGAGACCCCCCAGGTCCTAAACGCTTCCCAGTATGCACAGTACATGGTTGAAGGAAATCTCCTTCTTCAGAGTTTCGTGGACAGAAACTGGGACGGGAAAACAGACACGGACTGGATCAAGGAAGTATACGGAAACGGTTTCATCCAGAAGCATAGCCTCTCTTTCTCGAACGCTTCAGATAAAGGCAACTATTATGTGTCTCTCAGCTATACCGACAATGATGGTATCATCAAAGGACGCAAGGATTATTTCACACGTCTTTCCGCAACAATCAACGCTGAGCAGAAAATAAAACCTTGGCTTACCATCGGAACAACGAATCAGATTGACCGTTCTGAACGTCAAAGCGTTTCCTCAAGCAACTTCGCGTCGGGACTTATCGGAGGTATCCTCCAGATGGACCCTCTCACGCCGGTCTCCTATACCCGTGACCAGCTACCGGAAGATATGCTTATTGGCGAAGCATCCGGATTCCCGCTTCTTGATGACGGTAACGGAAACTATTGGGCCTCTTCAGTATTCAACCCTTCAGGAGTGATCAATCCTTTCCAGACAAGGGACAACAACATCACAAAGACCAAGGGATTCAGGATTTCCGGATCAGCATATGCTAACCTTAATATAATAAAGGGCCTTGTTTTCACTTCCCGCCTTGGATACCAGTTCTCCAAGAACCAGAGCCCTACCGTTTCCCTGCCTTACTTTGGCAATGGAACGCAGTCAACCCAGTACCTCTCCTATAATGAAACCATAAGGGGAGAACAGTACTACCAGTGGGAGAATTTCGCAAATTTCAACCGCTCCTTCGGCCTTCATAACGTATCGGCAATGGCTGGTGTGTCATTCCTTTCCCGTACGACTGATTTCATCACCGGCGCCCTTGCTCCTAACGGAGAGCACGCTGTCCTTATGAACGATCCTACCTTCTACTATCTCAATTACAAAGCTGCGTCTGCAACACAGACTGTCTCCGGTGAAAGCCTTGACACCGCTCAATATTCATGGTTTGGAAGAGTCGGATATGACTACGACGGCAGGTACATGGTCCAGGCGTCCCTCCGTGCGGATTCAGCCGACCTCTCATATCTTGACAAAGAGAACCGTTGGGGATTCTTCCCTGCAGTTTCAGCCGGATGGACAATTTCCAAGGAGAACTTCTTCGAGCCTTTGAAAAACGCTGTCAATGATCTGAAATTGAGGGCGAGCTGGGGACAGAACGGTAGCCTTTCCGCACTCGGAAACTATTCTTATTCCACATCTATCGTGACTTCCGGATTCTATCCTCTGGTTGAGGGCAATGTCTGGACTCCCGCCCGTTACCCTTCAAGCATGGGAAACAAGAACATGAAGTGGGAAACTTCCGAACAACTGGACCTCGGTATTGATGCCCGTTTCCTTCAGGACAGACTCTCATTCAGTGTCGACTGGTTCCGTAAGGATACCAAGGACCTCCTTATCTGGAATACCACTCCTTCACTTTCGGTCGGTGGCACCATGTCACCTGTCAATGCGGGTAATGTCCGCAACACCGGTTTCGAGTTTGAACTCAGCTGGAAGGACAGGATCGGCAAGGATTTCAACTACGGAATCAAGGGGAATGTCTCAACTCTCAAAAACAAGGTCACTTATCTTGACGAATCTCTCTCACGTGTGATAGGTCTTGACCTCAATAACGGAGCTTATCCTCTTACCTATTTTGAGGAAGGTTACCCTGTCTATTATTTCCGCGGCTATCAGTTCAAAGGAGTTGACTCCGCGACTGGAGATCCCCTTTTCAATGACCTCGACGGAGACGGACTCATCGGAGAGAACGACAAGACTTATATCGGTGACGGAATACCTTCGGTCAACTACGGCCTTACACTCAATGCTTCCTATAAGGGATTCGATCTGGTTGTGTTCGCCCAGGGCGCTTACGGGAATGACATTTTCCTCGGCCTCAATAAGATCAACTTCCCTAAATCCAACCGTCTTACCAAGGCATGGTGGGATGACCGTTGGACTCCTTCCAACACTTCTGGCCGTATTCCGCGAGCGAACTCCAATGAGTATGAGAAATACTGCATGTCCGATGCTATGGTTTATGACGGCTCTTATCTGAAGATCAAGCAGATCCAGCTCGGGTATTCTCTTCCCAAGACTCTTCTTGAGAAGATTCATCTGAGCAGCCTGCGTATGTATGTCTCGCTTGAGGATTTCTTCTGCTTCACCAAATACATCGGCTTTGATCCTGAGTCTTCCGCCAATTCCACCACCGGTCTTGGTGTCGACCTTGGAGGATATCCTACATCCAAGAAAGCCGTATTCGGTATCAACGTTGAGTTTTAATGATAGTACGCATTATGAAAAAGATATTGTCCTTAGTTATTATAGGTACGCTGGCATTCGCTTCTTGTTCCAAGATGCTTGACATACCCCAGCACGGTAATGTCTCCACCTTGGAGGATTACTATTCTACCGATGAAGAGGTCGAGAGTGCAGTTGCCGCAATGTACAACCAGATGAAGAACATTCACATGAATTTCTTCTACTGTCTGACTTCGCTAGATGATGACACCTGGACGGGTGGTATGACACGAGGAGACAACTCCAACATGGAGAAGTTCAATGAGTATACATTTGACGCTTCTCATGAGTGGCTGAAGAACACCTATGTGAACTTCTACGAACTTGTTTATAAGTCTTCACTCATCACAGAACACGTTACCGGAGAAACTCCTGCAATGAAAAGAGCTGTCTACGAGGCAAGGGTAATGCGCGCATTGGCGAACTTCTACCTTGTGACCATGTGGGGCTATGCTCCGATGGTGGATCATGTGCTCAAACCTGAAGAGTACAGAGTCTCCAACTCAAATCCTGAAGCATTCTGGAGTTCAATAGAGACCGACCTCAAAGACGCTATCGCATCAGGCCTTCTTCCATCAAAGAAGGATATGCATGACAAAGGAACCGGCATTCGCATAACCAAAGAGTTCGCATACGCTCTTCTGGGCAAGGCTTACCTCTGGCAGAAGAAATATAACGATGCTGCGGCTTCTTTCGATAAAGTCATTTCCTCAGGACTATACGGCCTTTATGGTGTGGACGAACCGGGAGAGTATGAGGACCTTCTCCGTGCAAAGGCGAACAATTGCTGTGAATCCCTTCTTGAAGGCCAGTGGAGAAACGATCCTTCAGTGAACCAGATGACCACGTTGTGGTGCTCCATGTCAGTAAGGGACAGCTACTTCGATTCCTCGAACAACAATATCGCTTTCGGATGGAATTTCATCAATCCTTCCAAATCTCTATATGACACTTTCGTCTCTGAGGAAGGTGAAGACGGATACCGTCTTGTTTCTACCATAAAGACGAGAAAGACTCTTGCCGATAAAGGACTCAAACTCAAGACTGTGTGGATTCCCGGAAATGAAGGTTACTTCAATTGGAAGTACACTCTCACCAAAGATGAACTCTATCGTGATATGCCCGGATTCCAGATTTTCAACTGGAGGAACTTCAGGATCATGAGGTACGCAGAGGTGCTGCTTTGCGCAGCCGAAGCCAATCTTCAGGCAGGAAATCAGGCAAAAGCTGACCAGTATGTCAATCAGGTCCGTTCCCGTGCGAAACTCTCTCCCAAGACTGGAGTCACCCTCGATGATATCAAGACCGAGAAACGTCTTGAACTTTGGGGCGAGAACCTCCGTTGGCTGGACCTTGTACGTTGGGGAGACGCTGAGAAAGTTATGGGCGAGCAGGGCCATTATGTCCCCTCATATTCGTACGATTCCGTTACCGGAGAAGAGAAAGTCAATCCACGTGAGTTCACGAACACTGTTTACGGATTCAAAGAGAAACACAATCATCTCCCTATCCCTGCAAATGAGATTCAGGTGAACCCGAACATAAAACAGAATCCCGGATGGTGATGAAAATAAATATGGGTTGGTTTATTATGGGTGTCGTGGTTTCTACGCTTCTGCTGGGTTCAATCCCTGCAGAAGCCCAGAAACCCGAGATGAAGACACTCGGAGGAGTAGAACGTCTTTATTATCATGGCCAACCTTTCCTGATGCTTTCGGGGGAACTTCACAATTCTACTTCTTCTACTGAGTATTATCTCGCTCCTGCTATGGCGGCGGCTAAAGAGATGAAGCTTAATTCCGTCATAGTGACGGTCGAGTGGGACCTTGTTGAACCCGAGCGGGGACAATATGACTTCTCAACGGTTGATACCATAATATCGCTTTCGGAGAAATTTGATCTTCCGGTGGTGATAGCATGGTTCGGAACCTGGAAGAACGGCGTTTCAAGTTACATTCCCGGATGGATGAAAAGGGATACACAGAAGTATTTCAGGGTGAAAGATGACCAGGGAAATGCAACTGATTACATTTCCACTTTCTGTGAAGCCGCGTGCGAAGCGGACCAGAAGGCTTTCGCAGCTCTTATGCGCCATATTAGGGAGAGAGATACTCACCACATGGTGCTTTTCATGCAAGTTGAAAACGAGACAGGCCTATGGCAGCAGAACATAGACAACAGTGATGAGGCCAGAAAGGCATATGCCGGTGCTGTCCCTTCCGCTCTTACAGCTTTCCTGAAAGCCAATGAATCTGTACTTGATACTCCGATGAAAGACAAGTGGATAGAGAACGGCAGAAAGAGCCGTGGTTCATGGAAAGAGGTCTTTGGTGACAATCTCTATACTGAGGCGTTTTTCATGCAGTGGGCTTATGCAAGCTACATAGAGAAGGTGGCGGCAGCGGGAAAGAAGGAATACGACATTCCTATGTATCTGAATACTGTGGCGATGCCGACGACGGGGATGACATTCAATCCTGGAGCAGTCCAGGGATCATCCGCTCAAAAGAAAGAATCTCAAAGCGGGAGCCCTTTTGGTTCTGCAGGCCCTCTGTTCCCTTCCGGAGCTCCGATTTACAATGCGATCGACATGTATAAGCTCTTCTGTCCCAGCATAGACTTCTGTTCTCCAGACATCTATGTGCCCGCATTCAAGAATGTCAGTGACGCATACACCAGGAAGGACAACCCACTCTTTGTTCCTGAAACAGGACGCAATGCCGCTCCTGCGTATTACACTCTTGCCCACAACAATGGTATCGGCTTTTCAGCCTTTGCTATAGAGGACGCATTCCTCAGTGAGGATTACAGAGGCGTATACAGTACTCTCACTGAACTTCTGCCTTTGATCTCTGAGTATCAGGGAACAGGCCTGATGGACGCTTTCCTGAAGGAAGGTAACGAAACAGGCACCTCGTTCACACTTGACGGATATAATGTGGATGTGAAATACATAAGCGGTGAGAAAGCTTCATATGGCCTTGTCATCAAGACTGGGAAGGAGGACTTCGTGATATCCGGGACGGGAGCAATAGTCACTATCTCTTCTGACGACAAAAACAAGGTAACCCGTTATGAACGTGTTGAAGAAGGACGATTCGAGAACGGGGAATGGTTTACGGAAGTCGTACTCAATGGAGACCAGACTTCGCACGGTCAAGAAGTCTATCTGAGGGGCAGGGTCGCTTATGAGGATGGCGTGGAACCTTCTGACGGGGAACTTTTCCCTAGAAGGAATGTCGCTTCCAGTGAGGCCAACCAGCAGATAGTTACGGCACGTCAGAAGTCACCTTCAGTTTATAACGTGAGGGTCTATTCGTATAGCAAATAATGAACATATAAAACAAACATCCTCAAAATGAAAAAGTTATTAATCTATTTTGCAGCATTGCTCGCTGTCGCCGCTTGTACGAATGCATCAGGCCAGTCTGCCACGGAAGGTGAAGACTATGTTGAGGTTCCCCAGTTCGGAGCAGGCATCGCTGAAGTCAAAACTCAGCAGGGAATCGTAGCCGGATATATTGAAAAAGGCATCTACATCTATAAAGGCATCAAATATGCTAAAGCAGATCGCTTCATGCCTCCGACAGATCCTGATTCCTGGGATGGCGTAAAACCAACAAGAGCTTATGGCTCCACCGCAATGCAGGCTCATCATGAAATCTCCAGTGATGTGGACGAGTTCGCTTACCAGTGGACTGACGGGTACTTCTCTGAAGATTGCCAGCATCTGAACATTTGGACCCCTGGAATCAATGACGGAAAGAAGCGTCCTGTCCTGTTCTGGATCCATGGCGGCGGATACGCTGCAGGCAGCGGCCAGCAGCTTCCCGCTTATGACGGACGTAATATCTCCCGAAGGGGAGACGTGGTGTTCGTGACCGTCAACCATAGGCTCAATATCCTCGGATTCCTTGACCTTTCTTCTTTCGGTGATAAATACAAGTATTCCGGGAATGTCGGAATGCTAGATTTGGTGGCTGCTTTGAAATGGGTCCACAATAACATTGAAGCTTTCGGGGGTGATCCTGACAATGTTACTATCATGGGCCAGTCCGGTGGTGGCGGAAAGGTATCAAATCTTCTTGTAATGCCTTCGGCAAGCGGCCTTTTCCATAAGGCATGCATCCAGAGCGGATCATCACTTTCCGGTCAGACTTCCCAGCAGTCACGCGCTACAGGAGAAGCTATCGTCAAGGCTTCAGGTCTTCCGATCGATCAGTTCGTGAAGCTTCCCTATGACAAGCTCACTGAACTTGCCGGTGCTTCCGGAGCCTTCCGTCTGAGCCCTACTGTGGATGGAGAAGTCATTCCTATGCAGATTGAGGAAGCTCTTAAGAGCGGTGTCTCCAAGGACATCCCCCTGATGGTAGGAACGAACTTCAATGAATTCACTGTCAACACGGCGAATGCCGGGATGACTAGGGACGAAGCTCTTACGAGGCTTAATGAAATGTATGGTGGAAAGGGGGAGCAATTCGCGGAATTGTTTGAGAAGGCATATCCCGGAATGGAACCTCGCGACATGGTCGAGATAGACAGCAGATTCAGGCAGGGAGCGGTCAATCAGGCTCTTGTCAAGGCTTCACAGAACGGAGCTCCCGTGTATCTGTATCAGTTCTGCTACATGTCTCCCGCTCAGGATGGAGTTTTCCGTTGCCCTCATAATATGGAGCTTGCTTTCTTCACCGACAATGTTGCACGCCAGTACGGTTTTACAGGTGGAACAAGAGAAGGACAGCAGCTTGGTCACGACATGTGCGACGCCAGACTGAATTTCGCTAAGACAGGTGTTCCTTCTGCTAAGAACCTTCCTGCTTGGACTCCTTTCGATGCTCAGACAAGGGCGACGATGGTATTCAATGTGAAGAGTGAAGTGAGGAACGCTCATGACGCTGAACTTTTGGATTTCATGGCGGAGAACTCCAAGTCGGTTAGTCTTTTCGGACTATAGATTCATTTGGTGATATCTTTGTCAGGGCTGCCCTTGCCATCCCTTGGCGGGGGCGCCCTTTGCCCTTTATTAACAACATGTTGTGAGTGCACCAATAGAATGGTTTACAGAATAGTTATAGGATGAAGGAACCATATTTCCGGATAACGAATTATATTTGTCTTGTGGTCATCCGAATATCTTATTTACATGGTATACGATAAACTTCGATAATCAAAATGAAAATGACATCATTAAAAATACTGGCCTTCGCCTTAATCCTTTCCGCTGGACTATCATGTGCGAACAACAGCATTAATCAGTATGGGTCTCCTGTATTCGGAACTATTACAGATGAACACCCGATCGCACAACTCACTTCCGGAAAGATATCCGGAGAAAACAGGGACGGGATAGCGATTTTCAGAGGAATACCCTATGGCGGACCATGTGACGGTGAGAACCGCTGGAAAGCCCCTACTCCAGTCCAGAAATGGGAAGGCGTCCGTGATTGCACAGTGAATGGTCCGATTTCCATGCAGAACTCGCAAAGTATATCTGCAGACCCGAGCGGACTGGGGAAGTATTTCAATGGGGGGCATCCGGAACTGTTCGGGTGCGAAGATGAATATGAATCCGAGAACTGCCTTGTATTGGATGTCTTGACTCCTGGAATAGATGATGCCCGTAGACCCGTCCTTGTCTATATCCACGGAGGAGGATTCGCGACAGGGTCCGGTTCCCTTGTCCTTGGTGCGGATAAACTTTCCCGTGAAGAGGATCTTGTCATCGTAGGTGTGAATCATAGGCTGAACATCTTCGGTTATCTGTATCTCGGTGGCCTTGATCCTGAGTATGAGACATCAGGTTCCGTCGGAATGCAGGATCTTGTCCAGGCTCTCCAGTGGGTCAGGGACAATATCACTGCGCTTGGCGGTGATCCCGCCAAGGTTACCATCATGGGTGAGTCCGGAGGCGGAGCAAAAGTATGCAATCTTATGTCCATGCCTTCTGCGAAAGGCCTTTTCCGTAGTGCGATCGTCGAAAGTGGGGCAGGTGCCGTCGGAAACCTTTCGAAGGAAGCGGCAGCCATGCAGACCGTTCGCCTTCTGGATAAGTTAGGCATTGATAGGAAAGACTGGAGAAAGCTTCTGGAACTTGACTCTGATACGATTGAGAATGCGAAGGATGGATTGATGCTTTCTCCTGTCGCTGACGGAACCGTAATACCCTATGTTGAAGGAGGGGATTGGGCTCCTGAACTCTCAAAGGACATCCCTGTTCTGGTGGGCGCCTCTGCGGACGAGATGGGCGTTTTCTCTCCTCTTGAGCAGATGTCGAAAGAAATCACTTGGGAGAACCTACCTGAAAGGGTGGCGTCCCAAGGAGGAGGGCTCAGCCTTGAACAAGCGGAAAAGATTGTCGACGTATACCGCGACAATAACCCCAAGGGTGATGCCCCTTGGCATACTTTCATAAAGATAGTGTCGACTAGAGGTTCCTTGGGCAATGGCGCTGGACAACTTGCGATGGCAAGGGCTTCCAAGGATGGATTCGCTCCTGTGTACCAGTATTTCGTGGAATATGATTCGGAGTCGGTAGTGTCTCCAACACTTCGGTGTGCATGGCATACTGCCGATCTTCCGCTCCAGTTCAGGGTAGTCCTTCATCCTGAGTCTGAATCCTTATCGAAAACTATGGCACATGCATGGGCGTCATTCATCCGTTCCGGAAATCCATCCACCGACCTTCTGGATTGGCCTTCATTCACGCCTCAGAACAGGAATGTGATGGTGTTCGATGATGAAATTTTGGTAAAAGAAGACCCGCTGGCTCCTTATAGAGAAACATTGTGACAATATGTCCATACTGTATAACGGACAGGAATAACAACGACAGACATGTTCAACAACAAAACCTTCCCCAGTAGAGTAACCCTTTCTGTTTTGGAAAAGTGTCTCTCTGGGGAAGGCGCTTCATTATTGTAGGACCATCTGTTCAGTTTCAGAGTATATCGTAGAGTTTTGCGAGTTTATCCGCATCTTTTTTCATATTCTCCTTCAGCCATTGAGGTGACAAGACAAGGAGTTCTGGCCCATAGCTTCTCAAGAGAGACTGCAGCTCGAAATTCGGCCGGCATTCGATAGTGAAGAAAACTCGGTCTGAGAGGAGGGGATACTGCTCTTTGAGTTCTGACTGATGGGAGGATACCGGCTCTGTCTGAGAGGCATGCATCGGCTTTGTTCTCAGATAGTTGGCAGTGGTGTTGGTGACGGCGAAAAGTATCTTTTCAAGCTTACTGTATTCGTAGTATGACACTCCGATTATGTCATCGAACCTTTCTTCAAGATCGATCGGGCAATCCTTGTACTCCAGTCCTTCGACTTCATTGAATGAAACGATCCTGTCGAGGGCAAGATTCAGGAGGAAGTCCTCCTTGTAGGGATGGACTTTGTCACCGACGCTGTTGCATATGAGGTACCACCTGTCATTGTGTTCCTTGAGAAGATAAGGGTATACCACGAACTCTGAAGCGGAGTCTGAATCGAACTTCTTATAATCTACAGCGATTACCTTTTTGTTCGAAATGGCCGAGAACAGCTTTCCGAGAAGATTGATGTTCTTCAGGTACGGATTGGTGCTGAAGGATATGATCTTCCTTTGGCTCCCTTCATCGGTGATGTTCTTTCCTCCGAAGGACTTGTCATCGTCAAGCTTCTCTTGAAGATCCGCTATCCATTCGAAGTTCTCCAGTCCGGAGAACTGTCCCATGGTGTTGAGGGCTTCCCGGAGGAGTTTCTTCTCATCATCAGAAAGAGGCTTCGAGAAAAGGGACATGGTCTGGTCGGAATACCGTACAATGTGTTTGCCTCCTATTACCATCGAGTCATCAATGTCCATGCTGAAAGGAGGCATGCTCATGTCGATAAGGTCCAGCTCTATGGTCCTTTTGCTCACTTCGTCGTATCCGTCCCTCACAAGCCTTGCATTGCATTTTTCGTGAAGGTCAGTACGGGAATAATAATGGTGACGGTCAGACAGCATCTGGTCGAGGTACATGTACCTTATGACGGCATTCTTGTTTGCGGGCATGGTTTTGTTTCTTTGGTGATGGGGTGAACGGTTTCCGAAGTCTATCTTCGTGGCAAAGATAACCACTTACTGTGAAAAAGTTAACTATGAGAGTCGGATTCTTGATCAGATGTTACCTTTCCATGAGTCCTGAGGCGAACCCGTCGGAGAGCTGTACCAGCGATACCAGGGGACTCATGGCCTTCGCTGCATTGAAACTCTCTTTGTGCTCATAACTCTGCAAGGGCATATCCCAAGCTGACATATGCCAGCGTATGGCGAGCATCTCTTCAGACTTCAGTTCAAGTCCCCAAGAAAGGAGCATGATGACGGATTTCTCACCATGACCAAGGGGAAGTCCCATTTTGTAGTCAACCTGGTAACCCAGGTATTTGGTCCATATTCCGGAAGAGTTTTTCTGACTGAGAATGGCGTCTTTGTAAATATCAGTCTTGCAGGTGTCGTGAAGGAGAGTGCAGATGGCTACACTGTCAAGCGGCAGCTGCTCATCCAGTTCAGGGCGGACTTGTATTGCTTGCTCACGTATCATAAGGCCGGCTTCATATGTATTCAGTGAATGAAGAAGAAGTCCGCCTTTGCAGGACATGTGATACTTGGTTGAAGCGGGTGCTTCGAAGAACCCCGTTTCTTCAAGCTTTTCAAGCACATTGTCCATTCCTTTGCGGTTTGTTGCTGAGAGGATCTCAATGAATCTTTGTTTTTCCATGACGTATGCTGTTTGTTGTTTTCGGTTGCGAAGGTATGACAGCAGTGCGAATGGTATCTTCGTTTTGCTGTGATGCAGAGTTGTAGTTTGTTTTTATTACTCCGACGTGAAAAAATCCAGGGCATTGTGGTATAATGTACAAGAATGATTATTTTTACCAGCACAATTAACACTACTACACCATGTTAGGATCAATTATCGGAGATTTCGCGGGCTCTACATATGAGTTCCATAATACTAAGGATCACGGATGCTCTCTTTTCCCTCCTCAGAGCAATTATACTGATGACAGCATCATGTCGGTTGCCGTAGCCTACTGGCTCCTAAAAGACAAGGAACACACTTACCAGGGACTGGAGGATGCAATGCTACAGTTTGGTGAGAAGTTCCCGTATCCGATGGGAGGATACGGAGGTGGATTCCAGTGTTGGCTTTTCAATCCCCAGAATCTCTATCCTTATGACGATAAGTATGGCGAAAAACCATATGACTCCAAAACAGGACGCTATCCTTATGGATCCTGGGGTAACGGTTCAGCAATGAGGGCTAGTGCAGTAGGTTGGTTCTTCGATACTCTTGAGGAGACAGAAAGGGTGGCTGCGATTTCCGCGGCGATAACCCATAATCATCCTGAAGGAATCAAAGGAGCACAGGCTACGGCTGCCGCCATATGGATGGCAAGGAACGGCAAATCCAAAGAAGAGATCAGAAACTATATCGAGAAGACCTACGGATACGATCTGCACAAGACATACGAATATTGGCATCCCATCTATAGCTGGGAGTCAAGCTGCCAAGGCACCGTACCTCAGGCTATCATAGCTTTCCTTGATTCCAAGGATTTCGTCGATGCGTTGAGAAACGCTGTGTCGTTGGGTGGAGACAGTGACACGCTGGCCTGCATCACCGGTGGGATCGCTGAGGCTTACTATAAGGAAATCCCCAAGATGATAGCTGACCATGTCAGCAAGACTTTCCCCAAGATCTTCAATGATACTCTTGAAGCAATGAGGAAAGAGACTGTATATGGTACAGTCTGCAAGTTCGTCTAGCGAAAGGGGAGAGTGGTCAGTGTATAATCGACATCACGAATGATGACGGGAATTTCCAGAATGTTCTTTTGATGGCGTTAAGCACTCCACTCGAAGGTGTGAGCAGTATAAGGCTGAATATCAGTAGATGGACAATTGCTATAATCAGAAGAGATCGAATCACACCTGGTCCGATTATATCAGTCTGATGAAGTCTTGTCTGCTTCAGCCAACAACAGATGTGGAATGCGTAAGTAATCCCGATAAGTACATCTATGATAGCCAGATATGCTGCACTAGCTTCTCCTGTAGTGTATCTCCAAGGAAGCAAGGCCAGAGTGAATAAGGGAATACAGTAGGGAGAAAGCGTGATCGTAAAGTATCCTAACCATCCGTTGTTGTAAGAGACATAGCTTTCTTCTGAATCCACCTTGAACCGATATATCTTCCTGAAGAAAAGAAGTGCGAAAAACAGGTGAGTGAACTCATGAGTGAACTTCATGAGCCACCTGAAATTGCTTCTGAATCGTGGTATGAGGAGAAGAACGAAGAAGGCTACGATTCCCGCTAATCCAAGAAGCAGATTGCTGTGGAGTTCTATCCTGGCTCGTGATCTTGTTTCAAACTGTATTGTCTGAATAAGGACGGAAACGGCAATAGCAAGAAGTGCAGCAAGAATCAGGCAACTGATTACATATCCTGTCACTTCGAGTATTCTCCGTATGCGTGATTTTTCCTTCATCGGAACAAAGATATCTTTTCTTTTCGATTTTTCTTGAAATAAGTGTTTACCTTTATCGCAGGGACGCATTATATAAGTGACGACGGATGAAAAACCAGGAAATCATAAGTGGAATCAAGCATGGTTCCGAGTCAGCGTGGAATAAGTTGCTTTCCTCGCTTTCGGATCCGTTCTGCAGGCAGATAAAGCCTATCCTGAAGGATGTCCGTGACATCACTTTCGATGATGTGTTCGAAGAAGCGTGCATAGACCTCATGGAGAACATCAAGGCAGGAAAGCTGGATGAAGGGGAGAATAACCTTGAAGGATACTTCTTCCGGATATGCAAACGCAAAGCTCTCAGATATGCTTCAAAGAAGAAGAACATCAGCGTTGATGATGACAATGTCGTCATCAAAGACGTTGGCTCCGAACTTCTTCCCGGAACACCGGATGAAGAATCTGAGGATGATGCTTTGGTGAACGCTTTCCTTGAAAGAGTGCTTGAAACCATGCCTCAGAACCAGCAGGAACTGCTTCGACATTTCTTCTGGGACAAAATGTCCATGGCGGAAATCGCAGCCGTTCACGGATTGAAGAATGAAAACGTCGCCAAATCCTTAAAGAAAAGGTATATGGAGAATTTCAAGAAAAAGGCGAAGAAGATGCTGGATGACGACCTGATGGCCGAGGAGGCTATCGGAAGGGTCTTCGAACGTGCTGCCCTCAGAGACCAGATAGACGAATGCCGTCATCTCGAATCCGGAGTACTTCAGGCCTCCGCCTGCAAGGGCGGAAAGAAAGTATTTACCGAAAAAGACATCATCGAAGGGGTCCGCAACAACTCTCCTTCCGCCTGGAAGGCTCTGTATGCATATTTCTATGAACGGATGAGCAAGGATCTTTCTCAGATTCTGGAATAATTGATTTTTTTTCACAATTGGCGTGTTTACCTCTTCTCACTTGCTGCATTATTAAAGTGAGGCCTGAAAGGTCAATGTTCAATCAATAAATAAACACGCAAAATGAAAAAGTTCTTTATTATCGCTGTCGCAGCTCTCGCTGCCATCGTTTCAGTATCCGTCATGTCTTCTTCAGTGAAGGCGAACGATGAGATCCCTTCAGAAGGGACGGTATCCTTTGAGTCATCAGCTATGCCGGTTCTGAATTTCACTATGCCGGTCGATCAGGCTAAGAACATCTACCGTCTTGTTCCGTCCAATATCGCTGACATCTGTGCAAAAGAGTACACCACTATCAAGCGGAAATGCAATTCAAGCTCTGACTTCACTTATGAAGGAGTAAGAGTGAAGGTGAAGAATGATGGAAACTCACTTACCTTCGTTTTCAGTCTCAATGGAAATAAGCTTACGGCAAGCGATGTCACTTGGACTGAGTTGGACACCATCTTCGGATCTTCCAAGTGATCCGGAACTGTCCCTCTTTTGGCGGTAGCCCTCGGTTGTTCCGGGGGCTTTCTGCCGAAGCAGGTCATTACAAACTCTACCCTGACCAGATAACCACATCTTAAGAAATGCACGCCAAAACAATAATCGCTTTAAGTATTCTTGCGATCGCTGCCGCAGGGATATCCATTGACGCAAGTCCCTCTTCAAGAACAAGTGAGATAGCAAATTCGACAAGCGGTGACAAGATGACCCTAGACCAAAGGGCAGTCAAGGCTTATCAATATGCTAAGCGTCATGGAATGAATACACGCTACGCTTTCCTTGTTGACTATTCGATTCCTTCAGGTACACCAAGGCTCTTTGTATGGGATTACGACAAGAAGAAGGTAGTTGCCAGAACCTATGTCATGCATGGAATAGGGGGAGGAAGCACCCAGGATAAACCGGTATTCAGCAATAGGCCGGGAAGCATGTGCTCATCTTTGGGACGATTCTCAGTCACCAAACTTCATGGCAGCAAATTGAAGCGGAGTTTCAGGCTGAAAGGTTTGGACAAAAGCTGCAGCAATGCATTCAGAAGGGGAATAATGATTCATCGTTCCAAATGGGTCGACCGCTGGTGCAGTGGAGAGTACATTCCTCTTCACAAGGCGAGTTGTCAGGGATGCATAACCGTCTCTTCAAAAGGAATGACTTATCTTGAGAAACTGATCAATTCCCAATCAAAACCGATACTGCTTTGGAGTTACGTGTAGGTGCGTAGCCCCAAGTTTTTAAGTCTTCCGAAAAAGGAGAAGGAACTCTATTCGTCTTCTTCCGGTTCCTTGTTTATAGCCACAAAGCCAGACCAGAGCATATCAATGAGATCATTACTGTTGTAAGCTTCTGCTGTTGAGGTCATAGTAAGGAAGTCGCCGGCATATCCATGAATCCATACTCCGATCGCTGCAGCATCTTGGGCATTATACCCTCTGGCCATAAGACCACCGATAAGACCTGTCAGAACATCACCGCTTCCGCCTTTTGCCATTCCCGGATTTCCGGTAGTGTTGATAAGACGATCTCCTGAAGGAGTGAACACACTGGTTCTGTATCCTTTCATCACAAGAACACTTTCCGTCTTTTTGCAAACCTCCGATATCTTCTCATCCATCTCTTCTTCATTTTCCCAAAAGATAAGTCTCCGAAGTTCTCCCAGATGAGGAGTAAGGACAGAACCATGAGGAATCAGGCTTTGCCAGTTGCCAGTTTCAGAGAGTATGTTTAACGCATCGGCGTCAAGAACCATTGGGATATTATTGTTACAGGCGATACCAAGAAGGCCTAAAAGAGCTTTTCTGGTTTCAGAGGCTTTGCCAAGTCCCGGCCCGACTGCAATGGCTGAGTAATGAGTGATATCTTTTTCAGGCAGCTTGTTGAAGACTGTTCCGGGATTCTCAGACAAAATGGCTGAAGGATAGTTGTTGACGACCGCTTGCAGAGCACGATCAGTAGAATGAAGTGTCACAAGACCGCAGCCGGACTTCAGGGCTGCTCCAGTAGCAAGAACCGCCGCTCCTGGCATTTGCTGGCATCCGGCTATGATCAGGAGATGACCATAGTCTCTTTTGTGACTGTAATTCTCTCGGTTAAGTATACGAGGGCGGATATAATCAGCGTCTATTTCAATTGGAGTCATGCTCATCGGTGACTTTAATTTCAGTTAACGTTTTCTGTTCTTTTCCTTCCCTTTGATTGCGGAGCTCTTCCGTAAGAAGATCTATCTTCTCATTGAGTTTTTTCACCTCATCTTCAAGTTCATCATTGTTGTCACTGACCATTGCATCTACGAAGATGGAGTTGACAAGAGATAAACCGATGATTCCGCCAAGAATAAGGATCAATACAAAGTAAACACGGACTCCTGCTACACGGGCGGGTGACATTGTGGCAGAAAGAGAATCCGGGATCTCATACCATCCTTCCACAGTACATAATCGGAACGTGGAGTAAATGGAGTCCCAAGGTGTTCCGAAGAACTGAGGAGACAGATCCTTGAAAAGAGCGCAGTTGAAAAGGGAAATAACCAGAATGAGAATCAGGAATCCCACAAATATCGGTAATGAATCCCGCAGTGCCCTTACGAATCCCTTCATAGTATTAGTGAAGTTCGGGAAGATATGGATAAGGCGGAAGAACCTGAACACGCGCAGGACCCTAAGGATTAATACGGTCGAGAGGTCAAGCATATGGGCGGGCACGAAGTACGTTACCAATGATGGTATTGACATCAATACCAATATCCCGTCCATTTGATTCCACCCGGAAGACCAGTATCCTTTAAACCCTAACTCCTTGTGCTTGATCATCATTTCAATGATGAAGAATATCGTACACAATGCGTCAATGATGTTGACAATAGGGGACTTGGCTCCACCTTCCTGCATGAACAGTATGATGGAGTTAAGCAGAATCACCAGAAGGACAACCTGCTCAGAAGTAAATATGTTTTTGTTCTTTGCCATCAGTCAGTTGGGAATAGGAACCTTATCAGATACCAATACTTCCGGTTGATGGATTCTGATAGAAGTCAATAGTTATTATTCCATTATTTAAAAGAATAATCGAGATTCTCTTGGGGGTCCAAAAATAAAGAATAATTCTAATGAAACAAGCGGTCCTTCTCTGAAAATAATGGATAACTCTGTTGGAAAGAAAATGGAGTGTTTCTCTCCAGTTAGGATTACTGCTTCAGAAGGACAGCGTTAGCCTTTTCAAGGGTCTTAGTGTTTTTCTCTTCAAGAGAGACTGTACCAAGAATATTCCTTGAATTGCTGCCTATAGCTATCTGGTAGTTTCCTTTCTCGAGGACCCAACTGTGAGTGGCTTCATCAAAGTACGATAGGTCCCTTTCAGTGAATGACATGGTGACTGTCGTTTTCTCTCCTGGTGAGAGAAGGGGAGTCTTGCCGAAGCAGACAAGCTGTCTGACGGGTCTCTCCACACCGCTCGATGATAGGGAATAGTAAGCCTGGACTACTTCCTTTCCAGCAACGTTTCCGGTGTTGGTTACCTCGACAGTGAGAGTGTAATTCCCGTTGGATGCCTTCTTGACCTTTGGTGCTCCATATGAGAAGGTGGTGTAGCTGAGGCCATATCCGAAAGGATAGGACACCTTTTTCTCGTATGTGTCAAAATAGCGGTATCCGACATAGATTCCCTCGTCATAGTTCACAAAATGCACATTCTTCCTTTCTGGCCTCGGGATCTTAGGATAGTTACCCATGGCTAGAGGACCCGTGTAATCATAAGGGAAGTTGTCGTATGTAGGCGTATCGAAGTAATCAGCAGGGAATGTCATTGGAAGTTTACCTGATGGGTTTACTTTACCGGTGAGAATGTCTGCAACGCTGTTGCCTCCTTCCTGGCCTGACAGCCAGCTGAGAAGTATGGCATCGGGATTCTCTTTCCAAGACGCAGTCTCAACAACTCCGCTTACGTTGAGAATGACGATTACTTTCTTTCCTTTCTCATGGAAAGCCGATGAAACCATCCTGATGAGAGCGGACTCAACATTAGTAAGGTTGAAGTCATTCCATACATGTCTGTCTGCTCCTTCTCCGCAGTTCCTTCCTATGGTTATTATTGCGACATCTGCCCTATCAGAACTTCCTTCAATGTATTCTTCCTCAGGCATGAAATCTTCCAGAGATCCTCTACCAAGAGCGGAAGACTGCATAAGGGCTAGAGAAGCATCTCTTTTTTGGAGGTACATTTCCTTGAGTGGTGTGTCCACTTCAAGGTCTGCACCCTCGAGTCCGTCAAGCAGATTGACTACATATGCCTTGTTGACATTTCCGCTGCCGGTCCCACCTGCAATGAAGTCATATGATGAAATGCCGAAGAGAGCGACCTTCTTTGAGTCTTTAGTCAGAGGAAGGGTGGAAGACTCGTTCTTGAGAAGAACCTGACATTCTGCAGCGATCTGTCTTGCAATCTGGGCGTTCTTCTCCAAAGGTGGATTGTCAGAGTAGGTGAGTCCCTTATATCTCGGAGTCCAAGTGATATAGCGTAAGATTCTGTAGACGCAGTCGTCAAGGTCCTTCATGGAGAGTTTTCCTTCATTGACCGCTTTGATGACTTCCTCATACTGGGCTGCTGAGCCAGGGGTGAGAAGGTCATTGCCTGCCCAGATCTCTTTCGCAGAATCTCTCCAGCCGGGAGATGCCCAGTCGCACATCACTATTCCTTCGAAGCCCCATTCATCTCTTAGAATAGTGGTGAGAAGGTCCCGGCTTTCCATGGACTGCTGTCCGTTTATCATGTTGTATGCGCTCATCACTGTCCAGGGCTTGGCTTCTCTAACTGCGATTTCAAATCCACGAAGGTAAAGTTCACGAAGTGCTCTTTCAGAGATTCGTACATCCACATCTTTCCTGTTCGTTTCCTGGTTGTTGACGGCGAAGTGCTTGACGGAGGTTCCTACTCCGTTGGACTGTACTCCTCTTACATAGGCGGATGCCATCTTTCCGCTGAGGAGAGGATCTTCTGAGTAATACTCGAAGTTGCGTCCACAAAGTGGATCTCTCATAAGGTTCTGTCCAGGGGCCAACAGTACATCCACGCCGTAATCCCTAACTTCACTTCCGATAGCCGAACCTACCTCATATACAAGATCGGTATCCCAACTGCTGGCTATAGCTATACCTACAGGGAAACCTGTACAGTAATACGTCTTGTCGGTACCTTGCCTTAGCGGAGAAATCCTCAATCCTGCAGGTCCGTCAGCAAGAACCGTTGCCGGAACACCGAACCTTGGAATGGGGACAGTGTTACCTGCGCTGCCCGAAACGTATTTCTGGGAATTGCCGTATCCGGTGAATACTGTGTTTCCTCCGCCGACAACAAGAGATGCTTTCTCCTCAAGAGTCATCCGGGAGAGTATCTCCTTTTCATTGCCCGGTTTCAAAACAAGGTCGGGACTTTGTGCGAAAACTTTGAATGACGTGGCTATCAGAATAAATATAGCTATGGTTTGTTTTAGTGCCATAAGTAACTTGTGTTTATACCTTTTGGAGAGATTGTTTCTTCAAATTCAAATTTGGGGAATTATCCTATGAAAAACAAGAAGATACCGAAAAGGAAGTAAGTTACCTAATAGTGATGGGGCTGAAAATGATTGATCAGGAAGATAAATTGATAATGAAGAAAGATATCATACATTTGCAAACGGAAGCAATAGGTTTACATTATCATGTACATAGATTATCTGAAGATTGATTGGTCCAAGGTTGACGAAGGCTCTTATCTAAGGAATCTCGGATCCCTTAAGAAACTGAAGAGATTCGATTTCGCATCTCCTATAACATTCTTTGTCGGTGAAAACGGAACGGGAAAGTCTACACTTCTTGAGGCCATAGCCCTCGGATATGGTTTCAATGCTGAGGGTGGAACCCTCAATTACAGATTCTCCACATTTGATTCGTGCTCTTCACTATCGGATGCTTTGATTCTTGGGAAAGGGCCCAAGGCTCGAAAAGGGTTCTTCTTAAGGGCGGAAAGTTTCTATAATCTTGCAACCAAGACTATTGAATACGAGAAAGAGTACGGAAGAATCATGTATGGAGATAAGACTCTGCACGAACAATCTCATGGAGAGAGTTTCCTGAACTTCATTGAGACTTTCCAAAGCAAGGGATTGTACCTTATGGATGAACCTGAGGCTGCGCTATCTCCTCAGAGACAGTTGTCCCTTTTATCAACGATTGCTTCTATGGCTAAAGACGGATCACAGTATATCATTGTTACTCATTCTCCGATTCTTCTAGCTATACCTGGAACTGATATAGTGTGTTTCGATGAAAGTGGATTAGTTCGTCAGGAATATGAGGAGACCCTCAGCTATAGGCTTACCGAGATGATAATAAATCATCGGAAAGCTGTGATTCCGAGACTGATAGGGGACGAAGACTGACGGAAAGCACAAAGACTGTGTGACTTAAACGTTTTTTAACCATAATCTAGAATGGCTACCATAAGTGAGGACGAAATAGTGACTCAGATGAACAATACGAAAAGTTCTAGAGATACTTGTTGGATCAAGTTGAAACAATGGTTGGAAGATAGCGACGGTTTCAGACTTATCGCTGAAATCCGTCCACAATTTATAGTGGACAACAAGGACATCTCTTTTTGAAATACTCTCTCAGTTTAGAGTCTTCGCAATATACGTAGCAACCTTTTTGGCCACGTGTAAGAAGGGTTTTGTATGTGTTGAGGATAAGCCTTCTAGCTAAATCATCTTTAGCGGAACGAATGCCTGAAGACTTGTCGTCTTTTGAGATTGCGGTTTTATCTGTTTCAATACGTCCAGTGGTCGTGTTATAGGTCAAGTCCTTTCCGATAAGGACCCCTACATAATCAAATTCCAGACCTTGGGCAGTATGGATACATCCTACTTCTTCGAATGATGATGGATTAATTGCCCATATATTATCATTTTCCAGGTTCCATTTAGCTTTGAAACCTTTTTCCAGTTTTATGTCATAATCTCCTCGATGGTTTTTCACGTCCCAATCGTAGCAATAACCGGCCACCATTCTGGATTTATTGTTGATTGCATTCTTTTCTCTTAGAGCATCGCGCATTTCATTAGGGTCATCAAATACCTTGAAATCGTAATTCAGTTCGGATATAGAAATTGGGATAGCTTCTTGATTGCGTTGGAGGAGCATATCAATGAATTGTATAAATGCATCACTGCCATTGCATCTGAACTGAGATACAAGCTTGGTTTCCTCACGCATAATAAGCTTTGATGATAATGCTTTAGCCCACTTTCTGATTTCCTCTATTGATCCGATGTCTTTGGTTGTTACAGTCTGGTCTTCGTCCAACATGAAGATTGTAAGCAATGAAACTGAGATGCATTCTTTTACTTGGTTTTCGCCACTCCAGTCTCCATACATTTTGTTTACTAGGCGATGAGCTTCATCTACAATCAGGCAATCATACATGTTATCAGGACATTTTGATAACCCGAAGGGAGAACGAAAAAGCTGCTTTATGTCGACCATCGCTCTTAGATTACCTCTCGTAAGAAGGTTCAGAAAGGCATTTCTTGGTGCACTATTTTTTGTGACGTAGCTAGTATTATATCCGTCTTTGATGAATGCCATGAGAAGATTAACGGCAAGGACTGATTTTCCAGTTCCTGGTCCGCCCTGGATGATGACTGTGCGTTTCTTCCTGTCTTTTTGGCATTGAGCCATGGTTCTCAGAATCATATCATAGCACACGACTTGCTCATCCAAAAGCATGAACTCTTGGTTGCCTTTTACCATCGAAACCAATGAATCTTGCAGCGATTTTGAAGGACGTATACGACCATGGTCAATGAGGAAAAGCAAATCTCCTCTGGAAGACTTTTTTGAAATGTATTTCTTGACGTAATCCGAAAAGGTTTTTACGTCTGATTTGATGAAGAAAGGTGCCTCACTATACCATTGTTTGTATATCGGGTTTGACAGCACACTTCGATACTCAGGCTTGAAATTATGCAGGTAGGCACAAGGTATCAAATTGATACCTTTGTCTAGTACTTCTTGGGAATAATTGGAGATGAAACGCGAATATGAATAGGCTTGATAAGATGGATGACATACGATTCTGTTGTCGGAAGCTACGAAAGTCTTAACGCAATAGTGCATTTGACCATCTACAACCTCAGCTTTTTCCCATTGTTTGAGCTCTACGATAACAATATGGTCTTGCCCGTCATTATTAGCGCCATATATCATGAAGTCCACACGCTTAGATGTAAGGGGGATATTGTATTCGATCGCAATCTGGACATCGTCATCAATATCTCTATCATCCACTATATTACGCATGAATTGCATGGAGTTGTGCCAGGAAATATATTCCCTTTCATGCCCAGCGTTAAGACCATGAAGCCGCACTTGTTCAAGTATCTTGTCTTCAATGTCCCCTAATTTTACGTCTTCGACAAACTGTCTTTTGCTGTCGTTGTATACTATCATGGCTATAACTTGTTAAGATAAGTGATTTAAGCTCAGATGTTTATATGACAAATTAGTTTGAAAAAATTTCTGGACAATTCCTTCTTAATATATCATCAATCATCGCATTTTCATGTTCTCTACATCTTGTGTCCTTCCATTCCTTGCTATCAGTTGTTAAGCTGCTCATTAGTCTTAATTTCAAGCTGCCTTTCTGAATCATCTCCTTGTATGTGTTTTTCTTTGATACAGGATCCATGTTCGAGAACTTGGAATTGATGTGGCTGGGGACAAGGCACAGGTTCCCGAACCTGTCAACAGAGCTTCCTTCTGATTCTTCCCATTTTTCGAACGATTCTCCAGAAGGGTTGCGAGGATACCAATGTTCGACAGAATTGCGGAATTCAAAGGTGAAATCAACTTTTTGATTCTGTTTCCAAAGGAGATAATCAAGATAATTGAATACGATATGTGGGGTGTTGACTCCCATCTTGAATCTCTTCGGTATCTGAAATCTTTATAATGGCTATAATCGATTATAGCTTGTTCAATATCTGTCAACAAATCCTCAATGTTCTTGTTCGTCCATTTGTATGGACGCTGATAGTTGGGGATAGAAAGATTTTTATTGAAAAGATCAATTATGCTCTTTATTTCCGGGGTCATGATAACAGATGCGATTGTTCAATTGTCTTCTGTGGTAAATATACTGATTTTTGATGCAAATAGACTCTTTGATTGCCTTTGTCTTTGAAAAAGTGTTGAGTTTAGAAGATGGATTGTGCAGTTTTGTAACGATATTAAGGAGTAGTTTAAATATGGACGGTTGCCATAAATCTAATATAAACATAATCGGAGTCATCGGTTTGGAAAATGAATTGAGGATTGATAAGTATAGCAATAGTCGCCATGTTTGTTATTCCCGAATAAATCCTATACCTTTGATATCATTCCCTTAGACTGGACTTTTGGACCTTTCGTAGGGATGACGCTACTTGCTTTTTCAATCCCCAAAACACTTGGCAAATGAGACATACTGTCCTTTCCATTATCGCTTTAATAGCCCTTTCTTCGGCATCATTCGCACAGAACATCCGTTTCGCTTCACATCCTTCACTTTCTCCGGACGGAAAACAGATCTATTTCAGCTATGACGGTGACATCTATTCCGTCCCTTCCACGGGAGGACAGGCTACTGCTGTCATAACGATGCCCGGAACCCAGGATTCACCGCTGGTGTCTCCTGACGGAAAGTGGCTTGCATTCTCTTCCGATATTCAGGGAAACAATGACGTTTACGTCGTTCCTGTATCCGGAGGACAGGCAGTGCAGCTTACCTTCCATGAAGCTCCGGATGTCCCTGTGTCATGGTCGAAGAACTCCGAATACATCCATTTCGAGTCAACGAGGGGAAGTGCCCGGAAGACCACTTTCAAGGTCCCCGTCAAAGGAGGTACCCCTTCACTTATGTTTGACGGGTACTTCAATACTATAGTGAACCTTGTCGAGAATCCCAAGACAGGGGAGTATCTCTTCAATGAATCAATGGAGAGCATCAGTTTCCCTACTAGAAAGAGATATGTTGGAGACCATAACCCCAACATCAAGTCCTGGAATCCTTCTTCGAAGACATATACTGAACTTACCGACTATATCGGCAAGGACCAGTGGCCGATGGTGGACAAGAGCGGCAACATCTACTATGTCAGCGATGAACTCAATAAAGAATCCAATATCGTGAAGTATGTCAAGGGCGGCAAACCTACTCAGCTTACTTCATATGACAAGTCTGTGCAGTATCCTTCAATCGCTTATGGCGGATCCGCTATTGTGTTCCTTAAGGATTACGAGATTCATTATCTGGATCTTGCTTCAGGCAAAGTTTCCGTACCTGAAATCAAGGTCGCTTCCGGAAGTGTAGAAGTTAGAAGGTCTTTCGCAGACCAGGCTCCTTCCGCTGCTGACGTTTCTCCTGACGGCAAGAAGTTCGCACTTGTGATAAGGGGTGGCCTCTATCTTTCCGACACCAAGTGCAAGTTCCTTCAGAAACTTCCCACCCCTTCAGATGAGAGGGTGAGTGAAGTGGTGTGGGGTGAAGACAGCAAGACCATCTACTACACAAGGACCAACAAGGGATGGACCAACATGTTCAAGATAGCCGCTGACGGCTCCGCTGAAGAGTCCGTAGTCTATCTCTCTCAGAACAATGTCAAGAATCTTGTGAAGAACCATAAGGGAGACAAGATGGTGTTCATCGACGGCAGCCGTAACCTTATGCTCCTTGACATGAAGAGCGGTTCCTTCTCGAAGATCGCTGAGGCTGAGTTCTGGTCGTTCCAGAGCTACAGCATGGCCTTCTCATTCGATGACAGCTATCTGGCATTCGATGCTATGCATATGTTCGAGAAGGACATCTATCTCTATAATTTCGCTGACGGAACTCTAAAGAACTTCACAAACTCCGCTTCAGTTGAGCAGGGTGCGGTATTCTCTCCCGACGGAAAGAACATGTACATGCTTGCCAACCCTATGTCATCTTCATTCCCCAAAGGAACAAGGGCGGGTCTTATGAAGCTTCCTCTCCGGAAGTACAACACTCCGTTCAAGTCAGATACGGTCGATGATCTTTTCAAGGACAAGAAAGACGCTCCGAAGAAGGACTCGACTGTCGTGATAGACTTCAAGAACATTTATGACAGGCTGGTAAGAGTCGAAAGGGACGGATACCAGAGCGGACTTTATGTGTATTCATCAAGGGGCAAGGATTATTTACTTTACCGTTCATTCGGGACATCAGGCACCGGAGGAGTCTATTGCCTCGAAATCTCTGATCCTGATGCGAAACCCAAGCAGGTGAAGGACCTTACCGGCGGTACATTCTTCAGCTGCAAGGACGCTCTCTATTGCCTTGGCAACGGAGCCATCTTCAAGGTGGAAGTGGGCTCCGCCTCAGCGACAAAGACGGAAGTCAAGAAGAGTGTCGAGTCCGTTCTCGCTGATGAATTCTCCCAGATGTTCTATGAGGCATGGGCTGTCATGGAGCAGAACTACTATGATGTGAAGTTCCATGGCACCAACTGGTATGCTGACAGGGATTATTACGCTTCGTTCCTGCCTTACGTCAGGACAAGAGCGAATCTCAGGACCCTCATGACTGATCTTCTTGGCGAGCTCAACTCTTCCCACCAGGGATTCACCTCAAGCGGATCTGAAGAGAGGACTGAAACTAGGATCCGTACCTACGGAACAGGAATCCTCTTTGAGAAGAACTCTCCTTACAAGGTGGCCGGAATAGTACCGGATTCTCCTGTGGACAAATATGAGATCGACATCCAGAAGGGTGATGAACTTGTAGCCGTCAACGGAGAGAAGATAGATAAAGACGTCAACAGGGAGAAGTATTTCTCCGGAGCTGTAGAGATGGATGAGATGAAACTTACCTTCAAGAGGGGAGGAAGCGAATACGATGTCAAGGTGCATCCCGCCACATTCTCGTCGATAAAGACTCTCGAATACAAAGAATGGGAGAACCAGCGTGCTGAGATGGTTTCACAGAAGACAGGAGGCAAAGTCGGATACATTCATATGAGAGCTATGGGTGATGAGGACCTCAACAACTTCCTTCTTAAGATGCATACTGAAGTCTACGACAAGGATGCTCTCATCCTTGACCTCAGGTACAATAACGGTGGCAATGTCCATAAGGAAGTGATAGACTTCCTTCGCGGACAGGCTCATTTCGAGTGGTCCTACAGGGACTTCCCGAAAGCGACTCATCCCAATGTGGCTCCTGCCAACAAGCCCATTGTCGTTCTTGTCAATGAGCACAGCCTTTCCGATGCTGAGGTCACTTCCAACGGAATCAAGACTCTCGGTATTGCGAAGCTTGTCGGAACTGAAACATACCGCTGGATCATCTTCACTTCCTCAGTAAGGCTTCTTGACGGCTCAACCGTGCGTATGCCCGCATGGGGATGCTACAATGTGATTGACGGTGCCGATCTGGAGAATACGGGTGTGAAACCGGATATCTACGTGAAGAACACTTTCAAGGACAGGATCGAGAACAAGGACCCTCAGCTTGACAAGGCGATTAGTGAGGTTCTGAAGGACTTGAGGTGATTCTTCGTCTGAAATCCCACTGTAAATCAAAGAACGGGCAGCCAAATGGTTGCTCGTTCTTGGTAAATCAATTGTCTGTACGACAATCTGATTCCATCTTCAAGATACGGTCATCCCGTATTATATATTATACTACCTTTGCATAAACGGTTGCTGTTATGATTGTCGAACTGGACTACAAGTCATTCTGTGATTCATACTACGATGCTGCTATGCAGGTCGCGTACATAACCATTGCTGAGTACGTCAAGAAACACGGGCAGTTTGCCCCGTTTATTGATGTCGAACTTGTCAAGGATTTGGGTGTCTCTTACGGCCTGGAGAAGGTATACGGCTCATACGATGTCGATCATGAGAGCAATGCCGGTGTGAAGACTTTTCTGTCCAGGGTTGTCCGTAATTGTGTCTTGACCGAACTCGGTAAGGAATCAACTGCAGTGGGAGCCAAGAAACGTAACACCTCATCAATCGACATCATGCCGGATACCGGTATGCTAATTGGACACAATAATCCGGTTGGCTCGGGCGATTATATAGGGACCGAGCAAAAGTCTCAAAAGAAGGAAGAGTTGATCGCGCAGATGCTCAAGTGCCTTAAAAAACAAAGCGGTGTCGACCAAATTATTCTCAGTTGCTGGATGACTTATCCCCAAAGGGAGTATACCGACAGGGCGATTGAAGAGTTGTCTTGGGAGAACAACAAAAGAAACCGGAACGTTGTCAACGTCCGGTGCAACCGTTCAATCGAAATGATGAGGAAGATGATGGAAAGGGCGAGATCCGATTATAATGACATCGTCGTTACTCTTGAGGAAAAGATGGAGAGACCTTCTATCGGCCCTAAGGTTCATGCCAATGTCGATTACAATTTTGTACGTAGGCGCAGGCGTGCTGCGAAGAAGAATATTACCAGCAGCATTGACTATGATAGCCTTGCCAAGGTTCTGGCCTCAAGGCTTTAAGTCCAATTCCATTTAAAGGTTACATCAGAAACCAATCCGATGTGATAGAGGTTTGTTCTCGACTTTTTCAGCACCGCAGTATGAGTGAAGGACCTCCATCAGGTCTTTCCCATCACCATAAAGGATTGCATTGATTGTGTACTTTCTTGACACGTTCTCCATCTGACCTCCGCTGAGATCATATGATATAGCCAGGTCATGGCATTCATCCAAGGAGAGGGAAGGAATCATCGTATGCCAGATCTTTTCCCTCACTGAAGCGTCAGGTCTCTCAAAACGGATCTTGTAGAGGAATCGTCTCTCGAAAGCGGCATCCAAGTTCTGTGTGAGGTTGGTAGTTGCGATAAGGATGCCGTCCAATGACTCCATTTCCTGAAGTATGATGTTCTGGATGCTGTTTTCCATCTTGTCAACTGCTTTTGTGGCTCCTTCCATCCTCTGCCCGAAAATCGCATCCGCTTCATTGAAAAGCAGAATAGGCGCATTCTCCGAGCGTTGGACCAGAATCCTGTACCGGTCGAACACCGCTTTGATGTTCTTTTCAGAATCCCCGACCCATTTGCTTTTGATTTCAGGGACGTTGACAGAAAGAATGCTCCTTCCGCTCTGACGGGCAAGCTGGAATACGGTCTCCGTCTTTCCGGTTCCGGGATCTCCATAAAACAGGCATGCGAATCCGCTCCTGTATCCGTTTTCTTTCATTCTGTTACGGATTTCATTGTACCTGGCGGGAGAGAGGAAGGAAAGAAGTTCTTCTACCTGGTGATTGTTGTTTTCAGTGTAGAACAGATCTTTCTTTATGAGCGAGTCCGGCTTAGTAAGTCCGGAGACATTCGGTTCATTGGAATGCAGGTGAAACTCTGACAGAAGTATCTGACGGGCTTTCATGGTAAGATGAATCTGGGATGTGTTGGCCACTCCGTCCTCACATACGTGCTCTATGAGCCCTTCCTGCATAAGGTAATGGTTCCCGTCTTTGAGTGCTATTCTGGCTTCAGCGAAATCGCTTTTGTATCTGAACACATCAGATATTTGGCCGAAGGTGATATTGTCGTCATCTTTATTGATAAGATAATGGCATATTATGACAAGGACCATCCAATCGTCATGATCCAGGATTTTCAGCCCTTTGAGTTCGCGTACAAAACCGATCTGAGTGTTAGCCTCAAAGAGATCCTTCAACTCGTCATAAATCTCTTTTGGAGCGATGGCGTTGTCATCCAAGTCCTCGAACAGGTCGTCCATCCTGTCAAAGAGTTCGTGGGCGGAAAGACCGCTTTTTTTCGGCTGTTCGGGAATCTCATTCTTCTTGAATGCCTGGATGACGGATCTGGGGATATCAAATGAGTCTTCATCTTTCGCGTCATGGAATTTGAGATACCTGGCCCTTATGAGAGCATTGATGTCATCGCAGTATTCAAGCGCACGGATGGAGCTGATATCCAGGTGTCTGGATATGTCACCGTAATCTACGCAACGTGGACCATGACGAAGACAGATGGAGAGCAATACCGCCTGCAACGGGGTAATGTGCAAACGTGATCCGAGTTCAGAGGCAGTGTCCTTGTTGTCCTCCCAGAACTCATCGCTGAGAGCGGAGTCATCGGATACTTCGGAGAGGATGTCCATCAACTGGAGGATGGTTTTGTTTGAGGATTGTATATTGTTGTTTTCCATTGCTCTAATCTCTTTCTTCTTTCAATACTTTACGGATTACTTGAAGCGCCAGCTTCTTGTCAAATTCTCCAGGATACTCCTGAAGCATCATATAGTAGATGGACCTCAGGTCAGTATATCCTTCAACGTGTATGTAGCACGTGACCAGGTTTTCGAGTTCTGATTCTGTCATCATTTCTTTCATTTTATGCGGCGTTAGTGGAGTTGAGTCCAATGATTTCGACTCTGGTTACTGATGAACCGGGGTGAGCCTTTTTCGGCTCCGGACAGAATGAGTCGGAGCGGAGGCGTACCCCGTCAGAGAAAAGTACTTCTTCAAAGGCCCCGGAAGCATCGGCTTTGTATGTTGAGGTAGCTTGGAGTTTGAAGGAATCTTTGGTTTTGGGATTCCTGGCCCTGAAGGTGAGGAAATGGCCGTTCCTTTCAAGGAGTTCGTAGATTTTGTTGGAGGAGGGGGCGGAATAAAGAAGGCCGGAGCGGAATTTCTGAATTGTTCTCATGTCGTATCAGTTTTGTCACTCTTACTATAGTTACATGTGCCCCGAAATTTAATTTGAACTTCAAAAATTTTTGAAGTAAATTCGCAAAAAGTTCAGATTATGAAGACTGGCCAATATATCAGGATATGCAAGTTGGTGGAGACCTATGTAGAGTTTTACTATCAGATCAGAAAGAAACGGTATTTCTTTGAATTCTATTTCACCAGTATTGCCGGCTGCGCTAGGTGGCTCGGTGTTTCCTACAACGCTGTGAAGTTTTGTCTTCGGGGAGACTATACGTTCTGCGAAGGTTATACGATTGAATATGTGGATGAGAAGCCTGATGAACGGCACTTTTTCATTGATCCGGACAAATATCGTAATCCCGAGTTCAGGAAGAAATTGGGATTGCCTGAAGAGGGGGTTGGAATTTATTATCCGGATAAATAATCAGCTTCATATACGGGTTCCTCAGTTTGAGGAATAATATCAAAAATCACTACATTTGCCTCCGGCAATGACCGATAAAAGATTGAAGACCACATTATAACTATCTCGTCATGTTCTGGATTGTGATAGGGTTGGCGGTACTGCTGATAATACTGTTCGGCCCGTGGCTTATAACGAATTTCTTTTTTGACCAACGTGAAAAGAAGCTGGTGAAAGAGATGAATAGAGTTGAAGAGGAAATTCAGTCTCTCCGCTCCTCGCAGTCGTATGACCATAGGTCTGTGGAAGTATTGAACGAACTTATCCGTCAGCTTAAGATAGACCATCCTGACTCTACTTATATAGACGATGTCCGTTTCATAGTGAATAAAGTGAAACTGAAAGAGACGGACAACAAAGGGGCTGTAGTGTGGCTTGAGGATATGAACAAGAGGATGAAGGAAAAAACGCCTCCTATGGATACAAAGGCTGTGGAAGAATGCATAGCGAAACTTAGAAAGGTGGGCGTTTGAAGCGTCCACCTTTCAAGTCTGTCTGATCAAATCCTGTTCGGATTGAGTTTATCTGACCTTTAAAATGACGGCAGAAACCGGTGATACCGTGATCTTGTCCGTCTCCTTTCCCACTTTGTATGTCAGTTTACTGTAGGAGCCTCCCTTGGCTTGAGGCTGGATTCCATATGAGGGTATCTCCGCTGTCACTTTGTTTGCGGAAGGGTTGATGACGACAAGCCATTTTTCATTTCCGCTGCTCCTTTCGTATACCATGGGATAGGGAGCGTCAAGACTGCTTACCATCTTCCAGTCACCTTGACTTCCGAGAGCTTTTGTGCTTCTTCTGAGAGTAATGAGGGAACGTACGTAATTCAGCAGTGAATTCGGGTCGGATTCCTGGTTTTCGACAGTGCGTCTGCCGGGGTCAGGATCCTCGGGCAGATAAAGTTCACTTTCAGGAGCGGTCGAGAATCCCGCGTTTGCGCTTGAATCCCACAGCATGGGTATTCTTGTCCCCGCTCTTGGACCGCTTCCTTCCTTTGAAGGTGCCTGAGGATTCTGCTTCAGACCAATCTCGTCTCCATAGTACATGAAGGGGACTCCGGGCATTGTGTAGAAGAAGGTCATCGCGACTTTGAGCTGGTCCTCGGTGCTTCTTTTCCCTGCTGCAAGTCTTGTGAAGTCATGGTTGCCTGAAGGCATGCTTACATATCCCTTGCCTTTGACGGCGTCATACTGGAACTTGTAGAGGTCATACCAGGTCTTGAGTTCACCTTTCCCGTCCAGATCGAAGTAGCACACTCCGCTGCTTCCTCTTCCGGGGGTGTTGAAGAACAGGGTGGAGTAGTTGTACTTTCCGTCATGGCAGAAGAAGTCGATATGGAATCCCGCCTCGATTGATTGTGAAGGGTTGAACCATTCCGCTATGAGGACATTCTCGGGATAATTCTCCTTGAACCATTTGGCGAGGTCCTCCTTCCAGAGTTTTATTGTGGCGGATTTGTCGGGATCGTTCTTCACAAGGCTTGCCGCCATGTCCACTCTGAATCCGTCCACTCCCTTGTCCATCCAGAACATCATTATGTTCTTAAGCTCTCTTCTCATTGACATCGGTCCCGGTGCATCCACCGCCTGCTCCCAAGGGTGCTCGGGATCGGGATTTGCGAAACCGAAGTTGAGGGCGGGCTGGGTGTCGAAGAAGTTCTTGATGTAATAAGGGCCTCTCGGGGCGTCAGTGGCTACGAACTTGGATATTATGCTTGCACTCTGGTTCATAAGCTGGGCGTAGTCGGCTTCACCTGGTTTGGGAAGATTGACTTCCGGCTTGAAAGAAGGCCAGATATAGTAGTCGCTGTACCGTAGGTCCGGAGCTTCTTTCGACTGGAGGAACCATTCGTTCTGGTCAGAGGAATGGCCTGCCACCAGGTCCAGGATCACTTTCATTCCGATCGAATGCGCCTTTTCGACCATCTTCACTACATCTGTGTTCGTCCCGAATCTCGGATCGACTTTGTAGAAGTCTATGACGTCGTATCCACCGTCGGTCCATCCCGAAACGAATATCGGGTTCAGCCAGATGGCGGAGACTCCGATGGACTTTATGTATTCGAGTCTGGAAGTGATTCCCGGAATGTCACCGATACCGTTCCCGTCACTGTCCTGGAACGATGAAGGGTAGATCTGGTAGACTACGGCGTCACTAAGCCATGAAGGCTGCTGGAACTGGGCGTTGGCCCCGATCGCGAGGCAGGATGCCGCAAGGACTGCGATGATGGATTTTGGTGTTCTCATATGGATGGTAGTGTTATACGTGCGGTGGGCCTGTATGACAGGGCCAATGCAAATATAGCCTTTCCTTGTGTGCTTGTCAATACCGCTGCATCGGATATCAAAGAAGCAGTGTTTCCTCTAGTCTTTTGCAAGAAAACATTATATATTTGTAGAACGTGAATAAACCAGCCATGAAACTCAAATCCGCCCTCATTTCCATTGCGATTATGCTGTGGAGCCTTTCCTCCTTCGCTCAGGGAGGCCTCGATGTCAAGCACCTTTCCGCTTCTCACACCATGGTGAGAGTTCTCTCTTCCGACCGTTATGTCCTTCTTCCTGTCCAGGAGGATGCCCGTGAGGCTACTGTGCAGGTTCTCGTGAACACTGTCTCATGTCAGAGTTCAAGAGTGAGACTGGCGGTTGACCGTACGGATTATTACGTCCCTCTGGACCTGGGTTCCTGGAGTGGCAAGGATATCGTCATTGATATCGTCCGTGCCGCTGAGAGGGGCTCCGGCCGCAGCATAAGTGCGGATTCCTGCTGGAAAGGGATCTCCACCTCCAATGCTTTTGAATCCCCCAACAAGGACTATTACAGGCCGAAGATGCATTTCACACCGGCGTACGGTTGGATGAACGATCCCAACGGTCTTGTCTACAAGGACGGGGAGTATCACCTTTTCTTCCAGCACAATCCTTACGGCAGCATGTGGGGCAACATGACTTGGGGACATGCCGTGACGCGTGACTTCATCCATTGGGACCAGCTGCCCAATGCGATAATGGCTGACGCCCTCGGAGCGGTTTTCAGCGGAAGCGCGATTGTTGACAAGGAGAACGTCGCGGGATTCGGGAGGGGAGCGATCGTGGCGATGTACACTTCGTCAGGAAGCAGCCAGACCCAGAGCCTCGCTTACAGCCTCGACAACGGACGCACCTTCACCAAATATTCCGGCAACCCGGTCATTGTGGCTGATATTCCGGATTTCAGGGACCCCAAGATGTTCTTTGACGAGAAGTCCGGCAAATGGAAAGTCATTCTTGCTTCGGGACAGGAAGTGCGTTTCTACGCTTCTTCCAACCTCAAGGACTGGACCTATGAGAGCAGTTTCGGCCTTTCATATGGTAACCATGGGGGAGTGTGGGAGTGCCCCGACATCGTGCGTTTCGGTGACAAGGACGTGCTTATAGTGAACATCAACCCCGGAGGACCTTTCGGCGGCAGCGCTACGCAGTATTTCGTCGGGAAATATGACGGACATGATTTCATATGTGATGATGCTCCCTCTACTGAAAAGTGGATGGACTACGGCAAAGACCATTATGCGACCGTTACTTGGAGCAACGTCCCTGACGGAAGGCATCTGGCAATAGCTTGGATGAGCAACTGGGAGTACGGAAACGTGGTCCCTACCCAGCAGTACCGCAGCGCCAATTCCATCGCACGTGATCTTTCCCTGAAGCCAAAGGACGGATCCTACATCATGTGCAGTTCGCCTGTCAAGGAAATGCTTTCATTGAGGGGGACTCCTTCCTCCAAGACCTTCAAGAAGGGGAGCATCGCAGTTCCTTCCGGGTGCTCGGAGATAGTGCTTTCCTTCCCTTCATCCTCTTCCAAGAGTGTATTCACCCTGTCCAACTCCAAGGGCGAGAAGGTGACCATGACTTATGACCCTTCCGGACGCTGCTTCTCAATGGACCGCGGCGGAAGCGGAGTGACTTCCTTCAGCGACAAGTTCCCTTGCGTGACTACGGCTCCGACCACACCTGGTGGCAAGGTTCAGATACGCATTTTCATTGATACCTGCAGCATGGAGATCTTCGGGGACGATTTCGCGATGACGAATCTCGTGTTCCCGACCCAGCCTTATGATACTTTTGAAGTGCAGGGCACATCCAGGACTTCGGTCACAGTATATCCTTTGAATATCTAGAATTCCGATCATGAACAAGAAAATCCAACTTCTGTCGGTGATGCTCTGCTTCTTCGCCATGGGGTTCGTGGACCTCGTGGGCATCGCCTCCAATTACGTCCAGGCCGACCTGAGTCTTTCGGATTCCGCGGCGAACATCTTCCCTTCGCTGGTGTTCTTCTGGTTCCTCATTTTCTCTGTCCCGACCGGAATGCTGATGAACAGGATAGGGAGAAAGAATACGGTTCTTCTGAGCCTTGTGGTCACAGTCGTATCCCTTCTTCTTCCGCTTTTCGGTGAAAGCTACGGCCTTATGCTGGTGAGCTTCTCGCTCCTCGGCATAGGGAACGCCCTTATGCAGACATCGCTTAACCCTCTTATCACCAATATCATCAAGGGGGATTCTCTGGCGAGCACGATGACTTTCGGACAGTTCGTGAAGGCGATTGCCTCTTTCATGGCGCCTTATATAGCTATGTGGGGAGCTACCCAGGCACTGCCTTCTTTCGGACTCGGATGGAGAGTGCTTTTCCCGGTGTACATGGCTATCGGCATAATCGCTTCTATAGTCCTTCTCATAACTCCCATCGAGAGGGAGAAGACTCCTGACAAGGCGTCTTCTTTCGCCGGATGCTTCCGGCTTCTGGGTAAACCCATTGTGCTGCTGAGTTTCCTCGGAATCATGTGCCATGTCGGAATTGATGTGGGAACCAACACTACCGCCCCCAAGCTTCTCATGGAAAGGGTTGGAATGACCCTCACTGAGGCGGGATTCGCGACGAGTTTGTATTTCATATTCAGGACCCTCGGGTGCCTGTCCGGATCATTCATCCTCTCGAAGTTCAGCCACAAGAAGTTCTTCCTTTTCAGTGTGATTCTTATGGCCCTTTCGATGTGCGGAATGTTCTTCGGAACCACAAAGGCGATACTCTATATCGCTATCGCTCTTGTGGGATTCGGGAACTCGAACATATTCTCGATCGTGTTCTCCCAGGCGATCCTTTCAGTTCCCGAGAACGAGAACGAAGTGTCAGGACTTATGATAATGGGACTTTTCGGAGGTACGGTGTTCCCCCTTCTGATGGGCTTCGCTTCAGATGCGGTCGGACAGGCGGGAGCTGTGGCCGTAATGGCGATCGGAGTCATATATCTGTTTTTCTATCATCCTAAAGTCGCAAGATGATGAGTGAGTACATCGTAGGAATAGGGGAGGTCCTTTGGGACGTTTTCCCCACAGGAAAGAAATTGGGCGGCGCCCCGGCGAATTTCGCGTACCATGTTTCCCAGTTCGGTCTGGAAGGACTTGCCGTAAGTGCAGTAGGCCGTGACCCTTTGGGTGAGGAGACCGTCAGCGCCCTTGATGAGCATGGGCTGCATTACCATATAGACAGGGTCGAGGAACCCACCGGGACTGTCCAGGTCACTCTTGATGACAAAGGAGTCCCCCAATATGAGATCAAGACAGGTGTGGCATGGGACAATATCCCTTTCACTGAAGAACTTTCCCGCATCGCAGCTTCGACAAAGGCCGTATGTTTCGGTTCCCTTGCCCAGAGGGGTGAAGTTTCTCGCCAGACGATCGGATGGTTCCTGGATGCCGTTCCCGCGGATTGCATGAAGGTGTTCGACATCAATCTACGCCAGAGCTTCTATTCCAAGGAAATCATCGAGGAGTCCCTCCGCAGGGCAGACATTCTCAAGATAAACGAGGAGGAGATAGTGACAGTATCCCGGATGTTCGGGATATCGGAAACCGAGTACGCTCCCGTCTGCAGAAAGTTAATGGAGGATTACTCCCTCAAGATGCTAATCCTTACCTGCGGAGCGGTAGGAAGCTATGTGTTCTATGATGGAGGCATGTCCTACATTGATACTCCCAAGGTGAAGGTCGCCGACACCGTAGGTGCGGGGGATTCTTTCACTGGAGCTTTCGTGGCGTCAATCCTGCAAGGGAAGAGCGTAGAACAGGCTCACCGCATAGCCGTAGGCGTATCTGCATACGTCTGCACTATGAGCGGAGCCATGCCGAACGTTCCTTCCGATGTGAAAGGGATGTAGGGATAACCGTAGAATTATAATCTAGATAAGGGAGCCTGACTCAGCATGTCTGAGGAAGGCTTCCGCCGCTTCACACCGGCATTCTATTCCACGGAACTTCTCCATGGGGATGTGCCATCCTTCCATGAGGGGTCCCATGTCCTGGCTGACATGGCATTCGCATGCCTTGTGCTTTCTTTCCAACACGGATGTGATGTCTACCCATTCCGTGGGGTGGAACAACTGGGTCTGGGTTCCGGTCATCACCTCGAAATAGTACAGTTTGAAACTGTAGTCGACCCTTCTCCATGCGTCCAGCACCAGAAGTCCGCATACGGCATGGTCCCTGTGGCTGTCGATCGGCCAGTGGGTGAGTACTATGTCGGGTTTTTCCCTCTCGAGGAGTTCCCTCATCTCGCGGTAGCGGTCGAGATTGATCTCAGTGCTGCCGTCTACTTGGTCCATGAAGATATGCCTCGCTCCGGTGACGGCGCAGGCGTTGCGGCTCTCCACGACCCTTATTGCTGCGGCTTCCTCGTGGGTCTTTCCGGCGATTCCGGCTTCACCGCGGGTAAGGTATACGCACACCACCTCGTGACCGGCGTCTGCAAGAAGGCACATCGTTCCTCCGGCTCCGGTTTCGGGATCATCGGGATGGGCTCCGATAACAAGAATCTTCTTCCTTTCGGAGGGACTCACTTTGGAAGGTGATCCGTCCTCGGCGTATGCGATGGGGATGTCCCCGAGTATTGTGGAGAATGCGGCGCAACCTGCCGCTTTGAGCATTGTTCTTCTGTCCATGGCCGGTTTGTGGTGATTGTGGGTTTGCTTATGCAAAGAAAGTGATTTTCCTGCATATTCCGGTTAAGATGACTTCAGGAATATTGCAAAAGATATTTCAGGAAAGAAATCCTATTTTTCTTGCGAAATGTAACAAAGATTACTGATTTCATTATATATTTGCAACATGAAACGGGATTTTTTGTTTGTTTTCTTTATTTTTCTCTCATGCGCTTGCTTTGCTCAGCAGACCCATGTCGATGAGGTGTCGGCTGATGTGAGGTTCACATTCCATGAGCAGCTCCAGGAAGGGGTTTATGATTCCCACTTCCAGGGGGATTATTTCAATATCCATATAAAGGGACAGCTTACTGACAACCTCACTTTCAGGGTCCGTCAGAGGATGAACAAGAAGATCGACGAGAAGAACCCTTTCAACGCCACGGATTTCCTGTGGCTGAAGTGGCAGGCGACTCCCAAGCTCTCCTTTACGGGAGGAAAGCAGCCTATCCTTGTCGGAGGATACGAGATCGATTCTCCGCCTATCGACGTGTATTATTACGGAGCATTCAGCAGGGGCCTATACCAGTATTACGCTTTCGGTGCCACGGCGACATTCACTCCCGCTGAGGGACAGAACATTTCAATAGAATTCTGCCCTTCACCAATTTCCCCCGGAACCCAGGACGCATATTCATATAACCTGTATTGGAACGGCCATATCGGAAAGATATGGAGGACCACATGGAGCTACAATTTCGTGGAGGATGAACTCAACAGGAAGATGAACTGGATCGCTCTGGGAAACAAGTTCTTTTTTGGAGACCTGGTCGTTGACATGGACTTCATCAACAGGGCTGCTTTCGCCCAGAAGAATTTCTTCTTCACCGACTGGACGGCGATCATGAAGGCTATTTGGACGATAGGGAAGTGGAACCTCTGCACGAAGATAGGTTATGAGAGGAACGATGCCGAGAATGTTGATCCTGACGGAGTCTCATACGATCTGGTCCTTCCTGCAGGTAACGACTATTTCTACGGCGGAGCCGGAGTGGAATTCTTCCCTCTTAAGAATGACAATCTGCGTCTTCATGCGGCCTATTTCAGGGACAACCACGACAAGGTCGACAACTTCGACATAGGTCTCACCTGGAGATTCAATATCTACAAGAGGAACAAGTAATCTTCCCTCACTATTAGACGAACACCATCTGGACCAGCAGCATGTACACTATCGTGCCGCCGGCGATGGAAAGTATCATCTGTCTTTTCCAGAGGTGGAGAATCACCGTCACCGCTATTCCTATGAGTTCCGGTATACAGTGCGGGCTCTGGACAAGACTTACGTTCCTCAGGCAATAAATAATCAGAAGAGCGAATACCGAAAGGGGGAGCATCTTGCCCAGGTACTGGATGTATTTCGGGGTGGGCTTGCCGGGAAGGAACACCAGGAACGGAAGGAAACGCGTCAGGACCGTAGCGACCATAACGGCCGCTATCGTGATTATCTGCTGTCCTAAAGTCTGTATCATGCCTTTTCCCTCCTTTCTATGGGTCTTCTCAGAAGAGTGAGCACCCCGAGTATTCCTATCATCGTGGGGATGATGAACTTGTTTGGTCCGAATGCCAGAAGGCATGCAAGTGATATCCCGAATCCAACATACGCTGAAGTCCTGTCCTCCTGCTTGAGCCACTGCTCAAGGAATATCACGACGAACATCGAAGTAAGTACGAATTCAAGGCCGGCTGTGTTGAACTTGATGGCAGATCCGAAGATGCCTCCGAGGGTGGAACCCGCCACCCAGTAGGAGTGGTTCAGAAGAGTCACCGCGCTCAGGAATTCCCCTTCATCCACCCCTTCGGGGACGGGGGTGGTGTAGTTGATCGAGAATGACTCGTCGCACATTCCGAAAATAAGATACAGACGTCTCCATCCCATTCCCTTGTACCTGTCCAGCATGGATATGCCGTAGAAGATGTGTCTGGCGTTCACCATGAGGGTGAGGACGAACACCTGCAGGGGATTGAAAGGGGAGAGAAGCCAGTTGACGGTAAGGAACTCCACGCTGCCCGCGAAAATGGTGATGGCCATAATCGTGGGGTAATACCACGGGAACCCGCTCACGTTCATAAGGATGCCGTATGTCATCCCGAGGAACAGGAATCCCGCCAATATCGGGGCCGTATGGGGGAATGCGGCCTTCAGCGCCTTGAGAGTCATTTGTCTGTCTATTATGATAAGTCCGGTGCGAATATACTGCATTTTTCCGGCTTGATGTGGATTATTTCCCGAAGATGTAGTTATCTTTACCGGAGTTGAGTTCAATATGTGCTCTAAATAACGGCGGTTAAGTTAATTTCCGTATGCATAATCAATATTCCGGACCATGGATCCCATAAATGTCTATACTCAGTATTTTGAAGGTGAGGCGGTATATAACGATGTCCCCCGCCATGGAGTGGCGGTATGGCTTATCGCCAGTTCCGAAGGCGGAGTCATCCGCTATGAGGTCGCATTGAGTTTCTTCCCTCATAATGATGAGGAGGATTTCGCTATTTCTTATGACGCTTATCTCAGCAAGGTCATATATGAAGCTCCCGGTAGAAGATCCAAAAAGAAGGAGGAGACCTTTATGGAGACCCTGCGTGAAGAAGCGGACCTTCTGGCTTCCTCAATAGGCGGAACCATCTTCTGGGACAGTCCTCTCATGGAGGCGAGAAGAGCATGATTTTTTAAGTAAGGACTTGATAACCAATAGAAAATGAAAAAAATCGCACTTGTTTTCGCGGCATTCTCGCTATTGCTGCTTTCTTCATGCGGAGGCGGTTCGGCTTCCTCATCCGCATCATCAGCTTCCCTTGATGAACTCTTCCTTACAAGAAGAAGCGTGAGGGCATATGAAGCAGGGAAGACCATCTCTGAGGCCCAGGTAAAGGAACTTCTCACTGCAGTCCAGAACGCTCCTTCATGGGCTAATCAGCAGCCGTCGAAGTATTATGTCGCCATGACTCCCGAAAAGGTGGCGGCTCTTCAGGATATGATAGGAGGCAACAAGGAGAAAGTCATAAACGCTCCTGTCCTTGTCGTATCGACATTCGAGACTGGCAAGTCCGGATTCTTCCGCGGTCAGCAGACCAATGAGGCGGGGGACTTCTGGGGGGCTTATGACAACGGACTCTCCAACGCTTACTTCATCCTCAAGGCGAGGGACATGGGATTCGATACGCTCATTATGGGAATGAGGGACGCCGATCCCATCCGTTCGCTTTTCTCGATCCCTGAGAATGAGGCTATAATGGCTGTCATTTCACTTGGATACAGGGCGGAGGATCCTGCTGTCCCTACCCACAGGAATCTTGACGAAGTGGTGAAGTTCTTCTAGGGAACCCGTATGGAACCCGGCAAGAGAAGAGGAACTTTTTCAGCTCTGGCGGCCGTCATTCTTTTGGCGGTCGTCTTCCTTTGCCGTACGTTCACTCCATGGGCGGACTTCTATTCTCTGCACATCTATCCTGTCTTGTCCGGAGCGGGGTCACTGATCTCTTCATGGATACCTTTTTCGCTTGAAGAGATTCTTGTGGTGGCGGCGTCCGTCTATGCCGTGTTCTGCCTTATAAGGATACGCAAAAGGTGGTTAAGCCTCATTTCACTTATTCTTTGGATCGTGGTATGGTTCTACGCCGGATGGGGAGTGAACTATTTCCGGAGCGGGATTTTCGTAAGGGCGGGAGAGGCTCCCGTACGCTATGAAAGGGAGCCGTTCCTCTCTTTCCTGTCCGACTATACGGCCTCGCTGGAATCCTGCCTTTCCGCCGGGAAAGTTCCCCTTGAAGATAAGGACGCGGTGGAGAAAGACCTGAAGTCCTTCTTCTCATCCCTTGACAAGGCTTGGGGGCTTTCCACTCCCAAGAAATGGCAGCACCCCAAGAAGCTCCTTTTCAACCGGCTCTATTCAGCGGTCGGTGTGTCCGGATTTGTGGGACCCTTCTTCAATGAAATACAGGTGAACGGGGATGTCCTTCCCCTTCAGTACGCTTTCACTTACGCACACGAGCTATCGCATCTTATGGGGGTGAGCAGTGAGGCGGAAGCCAACTATTGGGGATTCCGCTCATGCGCGGCTTCTTCTTTGCCCGGAGTGAGGCTTTCCGCATACCAGTCCCTTCTTCCTTATGTTGTCAGCAATGCCAGAAGGGTGCTTCCTGAAGAAGACTATGTGCAGTGGCTAAGGAGCGTACCTGAGGAGGCGTTAAAAGAAATGAACGCCCAGAGTGAATACTGGAGCGGCCTCTACAGCCCCTTTGTCGGGAGCGTCCAGGATTGGATATACAACCTGTATCTGAAAGGGAACAGGATTTCCGGGGGCACCGCTGACTACAGCGAGGTGATAAGGATATTGATGACCCTGGGAATGGGGGATTGACCTTCGGAGCTTGTGCCGTTTTTCTTCACAAAATTGTGCCGTTTTTTGGGGATATCCTTATAAGGTGGTATCTTTGTTTCCCGTTGAAGGGACTCTTCCCTTCCTTTTGGAAGACCCATGATTGAAGATACAAGACTGAAAGCTTTTCTCTCGGTCGCCAGGACCGGAAGTTTCACCCGTGCGGGCAGTCTGCTCGGAACGGGCCAGTCGTCCGTCAGCCAGAGTATCGCCTCCTTGGAGAAAAAGCTCGGCGTTACCCTTTTCAACCGTACCCGTTCGGAAGTGAGCCTCACTCCTGAGGGAATGACCTTCATGGAATATGCGGAAAGGCTGGAGTACTGGTATGACGCCGCATTGAGGATGTTCCCTGGAGAAGACAGTGAAGTGATGTCTTTCCCGAAGACAATTACCCTCTCCGCTGACAGGATCTGTTCTGATTATCTGCTTCCGAGAGCCGTATCCGTAATAAGGGGAGCGAGAAAGAACCTTTCATTCAGGATAATCGATCTCCAGTCATCGGACGGCATCCCTTCAGATGCTGTCCTCTCTGCAAAGGAAGTTCCGCCTACAATGGACTTTAAAGGCGAGAAGGACATCGTTGGCACGATGGACGCTCTTGTCGTGTGCTCGCCGCTCAACCGTTCCTTGAAGGAAGCCGCCGTCCCCTCGGACGGAAGTTTTGAAGGTCCGGTGCCCTTCTCCACCATTGCAGGGATACATGTCTCCAATACTTTGGCCGTGTGGGAAGGCTATCACTCTTTGCTCACTCCCGATCTTCTTCCTAGGGTCGGCGTAGTCACTTCCTCTGCCGAGGCGTTGAAGAGCATAGCCCTGCGGAGTCCGGACATCGCCGCCATACTTCCTGAGTTCTCCGTCCGTGAGGAACTCTTCAGGGGTGATCTTCTCCGGCTACCGGTCTCGCTACCTTCCTTCACGTTCGATGTCCATCTGACGGCCCATTCTTCATTCGAAGGGAAGAGCGATTGCGCTCTTCTTCGGTCGGTCCTTTCGGACCTCATCCATGACAAATGGAGCGTGTGGGCATATTCACGGGACAACGGCTGAAGCGTGTTCTTTTCGTAGACTCCACCAAAAACCGATCACCATATGGCATCAAATGTAGAAGTCCTTTCACGCCACGCATGGCTTATACAGACCATCCTGCAGGCCGGTCCCTCGGGCATGCTCCTCGAAGAGGTGCAGTCGAAGTGGCACAACAAGTGGGGAGGTTTCTATTCCAGGAAGACGTTCCATAACCACAGGACTGCGATAAGTGAGATTTTCGGGATCGAGATAAAGTGCAACCGTCACACCAACAGCTACTACATTCCTTTCTCATCCTCTTTGCTTGACTCTTCATCGATAAGGTCCTGGCTCATAAACACCTTCACTATCACCAATGCTTTGGCGGTAGGCGGGGATAACCTTGTCGGAAGGATGCAGATGGAGGACATCCCCTCCGGTCAGCTCTGGCTTGGAGTGGTGATCGAGGCGATGGAATCCAACAATGTGCTGAAGATATCCTACAGGAAGTACACTTCCGAGGAGTCCGAGACTCTTGACATACATCCTTACGCGCTCAAGGAGATGGAGCGGAGATGGTATCTTGTCGCTTACTGTGAGCAGAGGGATGACGTCAGGGTATACGGCCTTGACAGGATCCTTTCGATCAGGCAGAAGGACGCCACGTTCACGATGCCTGAAGGGTTTGACCTCGGGACAATGTTCGGCTCCAGCTACGGAGTGTACCTTCCCGACAAGGGACAGGAAGCCGTAGAGATCACTTTCAGGGCGACACCTATGGAAGCCAAGTACATAAGGGACCTTCCCATACACGGGAGCCAGACTGAAGTCAAGCAGAACGTGTTCACTATAAAAGTCATCCCCAACGTGAACCTCATCATGGAGTTCTGCAGAAGGGGAGACAGGATTGAGGTCCTCTCACCTTCTGACATAAGGGAAGAGGTGGAGAAGGAACTCACCAGGGCAGCCGATCTTTATAAGGACCGGAAACTGCAGGACGGATAATCAAGGAAAAACAAACAATCTCAAATAATGACACATTCAACAACTGCCCTTGCCTTCAAGGCGGGCCTCACATTCTTACTGATGAGTACAATGCTGCTAGGAGGATGCTCAAGGAAAGCGTCCGAGGATGCCGGAGGAAACTACATAGGACCTTCGGACATCAAGATCGTTGACGGGAAGATGACACCCGAGGTGCTTCTTTCCTTCGGAAGACTTTCTGACCCCCAGATTTCCCCTGACGGCAAGTACATCCTTTACGGGGTAAGCTACACCTCCATTGAGGATAACCGCAGCTGCCGCAACATCTTCGTCTGCAACGCAGACGGGACAGGCAAAGTCCAGCTCACCAAGGACGGCAAAAGCGTCAGCAACGCCAGATGGTCGAACGACGGTTCGCTCATAAGGTTCATCCAGGGCGGCCAGATATGGGAAGCTCCCATAAGGGGGCTCGGCACTTCTTCCGCTACACTTGGCGAAAGGAAGAAACTCTCCGAAGTCGAGAACGGAGTAGGTGAGTTCTGCTTCTCTCCCGACGAGTCGCAGGTGATGTACGTCAGCTACATCCCTTCCGATGTCAAGTCCCCCAAGGACATCAATCCCGATCTTGACAAGGCACAGGCCTATGTCACAGAGGATCTTATGTACCGTCATTGGGACAATTGGGTGACCGAACTTCCCCATACTTTCGTGGCTACGACGGTAAACGGCATGATCACCGCTGACAATTCTCTGGACATCCTCGGAGGACCCGATGTGAAGTACGAACTTCCCCTTATGCCTTACGGCGGACTGGAGCAGCTTTCATGGAGCCCTGACGGAAGGTTCATAGCTTATTCATGCAAGAAGAAAGCCGGCAAGGAATACGCCTTCTCGACCGATACCGAGATCTACATCTACCAGATATTGACAGGTGAGACTACCGTCATCCCCATGAAGGGCGGATACGACACCGATCCCGTATGGAGCCCTGACGGAAGCAAGATAGCCTGGATCAGCATGGAAAGGGACGGATACGAGGCCGACAAGACCCGTCTTATGGTGGCGGATGTCATTTACAGCCCCGATGCTGAAGGACAGGCCGCCAATCCGCAGGTCACGAACATAAAGGACCTTACGGCTGATTTCAAGTACAATGCCGCGGGCCCCGTGTGGAGTGATGATTCCAAGGGAGTGTATTTCAACGCACTGGTTGAAGGACTCCAGGGCATGTTCCTTTTCGCCGCTGACGGTTCTTCAAAGGAAAGGCTTACCGCTGATGACCTCTGGTATGACTTCGGTTCTCCTTTCGCAGTCCTTTCTGACGGAACCATCCTTTCGACATACTGCAGCATGGACTTCCCGACCGAAATGGTGGCTGTCGCCCCCGGAAACGGCCCCGCAGGTGCTGACAGGATAAAGAAGGTGGGTGACGAGAACGGTCATATCCTTTCCCAGCTCGCTTCTCATGAGACAGAGATGACTATGGTGAAGACTGTGGACGGCAAGGACATGCTCACATGGATCCTCTATCCTCCGAAGTTCGACGCTTCGAAGAAGTATCCCGCCATCGAAATCTTCCTCGGCGGCCCTCAGGGCACTCTCAGCCAGGGATGGTCCTACAGGTGGAACTACTGCCTTATGGCGCATCAGGGTTATGTGGTTGTCCTTCCTAACCGAAGGGGCACCACAGCTTTCGGACCCGAATGGACTGAAGAGATCTCCGGAGACTACGTGGGACTCAACATCCAGGATTATCTGAGCGCCGGCAGAATGATCAAGGAGAAACCCTTTGTGGAGAAGCTCGCCGGCTGCGGTGCCTCCTATGGCGGATTCTCAGTATATTATCTTGCCGGAGTCCACGGCGACCTTTATGACTGCTTCATAGCCCATGCGGGCATATTCGATGAGAAGTACATGTACTATGAGACCGAGGAGATGTGGTTCCCCAACTGGGACAACGGCGGTCTTACCGAGTACTCGTACACTCCCGGTGAAATCGGCCCGAGGGGTGACGGTATCACTTTCGGAGGTCTACAGCAGGGAGGATCCCCTTGGAGCAACCTTCCCAAGGCGAAACGCCACTACGCCAACTCTCCTGACGTAAATGTCGCCAACTGGCACACTCCTATCCTGTGCATCCACGGCATGATGGACTACAGGATCCCTTACGACCAGGGAATGGCCGCCTTCAACGCGGCGCAGATGATGGGCGTACCTTCCAAGCTTATCGTCTTCCCTGAAGAGTGCCACTGGATCCTCAAGCCTCAGAACGCACTCTTCTGGCACAGGGAATACTTCGACTGGCTAGAACGCTGGTGCAAGCAGTAAACCCCTCTTGCATGACTGTAAAAAGAAATCCGCATCCGGGTCTTCCCGGGTGCGGAAATTCTTTTAGGGCAGCTGCCACATACTGTTGCGGCTCTTTCTGAAAAAAGATTGGAAATATGCGAAAAGTCGGTAACTTTGCAGTCCGTTCCGGTGAGGTGACCATTTCGGAATGGGATGCCCCCATAGTTTAATGGATAGAATTAAGGATTCCGGTTCCTTCGATTGGCGTTCGATTCGCCATGGGGGTACCAAGCGGAGTTTCCAGCAGTTTCTGGAGATTCCGCTTTTTGCGTTTATGGTATCGGAATCCGTGTCCTTCGTCCTTCTCATTATACGGAATCCGTGTCTGATCAAACGAAATTGTCCATTTTCGGACACTATAATACATTCGGTATTTGCTGCCGTTCTTAATAATACTTTATTTGTCATGTGATAAGCGTGGCGGACGCTTTCGGACCGAAATGTTCATTCAAAAAATATTGTATTATGAAGATACGTTCTATCCTTCTTTCGCTTTGCCTCGTTTTCGGGGCGGCATCGCTTAGCGCTCAAACCGTCAAGACTATGACTGTCGAGAACGGCGGTACAGGTCTGTACAAATCAGTCATCATCGGTGATGAGAAATTGCCTGATCACACAATCTATCGTCCTCAGGACTTGAAGGCCGCTGTTGAGAAAGGCGGTAAGCTCCCCATTGTCCTTTACGGAAACGGTGCCTGCATGAATTCAAGTGTCGAAGCCCGTTATTTCCTGAATGAGATCGCTTCCCACGGATATGTGGTCGTTGCTATCGGACCTTACAATGAAGATGATTTCATTGAGCATTGGAAAGGTGTCATGAGGGGAATGGCCCCTTCAGGAAAGAAAGTCGTGTTGGCGAACGGTGAGGTTGTAGAGAAGATGAGCGACCAGGAAAGGGAAGCGATGATGAGCGCGATGCGTCAGCAGCAGAATGCCGCTCCTGCAAATTCCCGTTCAAGAAGGAACGCTCCAGCTCCCGAAGTTCCCGTCTCCCGCCGTCCCACTAATGCCAAGCAGCTGCTTCAGGCTCTGGATTGGCTGACCGACATGAACGCGGACCCCTCTTCTGAATATTACCACATGCTGGATCTGAGCAAAGTGGCTGTGATGGGCCAGTCCTGCGGAGGCTCCCAGGCCCTGGGTGTCATCCATGATCCCAGAGTCACGACAGCAATCATCCTCAACTCCGGTATCGGCGGAATGTCCATGCAGGGAACTGATAAGAGGCAGTTGGCGAATGCTCACTTCCCCATGCTTTACATCGTGGGCGGAGAGGAGGACATGGCGACTCCTAACGGAATGGAGGATTACAAGAACCTGGAAGGTGTACCTGTAGTATTGCTCAACACCGTTATTGACGGTCATGAGGGCTCTTACTACGAAAGCCATGGCGGAAAGTATGCACAGGTCGTGATCAAGTGGCTTGACTGGCAGCATAAGGGCAAAGTCGCAGAAGCTGCATTCTTCCTGAATGAGAAGGTGCTTGGTCTGGAGTTCCCCGGTTGGACATCACTCCACAAGAACTTCTAGTCCGCGTTTGAATAATTGAACCAATGAGGGACGGCCCGACGGACCGTCCCTTTGTTGTACCCGTTCTGTGATAAGGCTTGTTATCGGGTTTACGCGTATTCCTTTATCCAGCACTTGTCCACTGAAAGTTTCCCGTCTCTCTCCACGAAATGGTAGAATCCCATGCTGTCGAAAACGTCCTTTCCGCCGTCAGGTGTGTTCACGACATGCCATGAGTGGATAGCCGCCCAGTCGTCGCTAACAAGGATGTTGTAGACTTTCACTCTCTTGAGGGCTTTCTCCTGCATATAGTGTCTGGCGTTGGCTTTGAGTTCTTCTTTGTTGAATGTGAAGTCATTGTAACCGTATTCAATATCATCTGAGAAGAAGGAGTCAGCCCACTTTGCATATGCTTCGGGACCGCTGTTCCAGCTGTCCAGGTCCTGGAGTATCATGTCCTTCATCCTGTTCTCTTTCTCGCCTTTTATTTCGACGGGGTAGAGGACGGGATACTTCTCATTGAGGTCGGAGGTTTCAGGGAGAACGGTGGCGATTATCTCTTCAGCCATTTTCCTCTGGGCCTCTTTCTCTTCGTCGGTTATGAAATTAAGAAGTCCTGCATAGCTTGAGCCTTTCGTTCCTCCCCATCCTTCATCTACTTTCATTCCTTTTTTACCGAAGTCCTTGAAGCGTACGAATTCAGTCACGGGAACGGGAGTCTCCACTCCTGTCTGCCTGTTCCTGTTGGTCGTCTGATAGCGGATCGCCGTCCAGTTTCCGCAGATTATCATGTTGTCGAAGTCTCCCATAAGGATGTCATTCGCTTTGAGGGTGACGTTCATAGCCTGCTGGTATTCCTCAAGGGTCATCCTCACTCCGTTAACATTGTATATGGACTCGGGGGAATAGAGGACGTCTCCCCAATTCTTCCATGCGTCAAAGCCCTCATTCCAGCAGTTGAACCCGTTCAGCATACGGTTCTGGATACCTTTCTCCTCATGAGTGTCAGCACTTGTTGGGAAAGTGATGGGAAACTTCTCCAGAAGGGTGTCAGTACTTATGTTGTAGGCCGGATCGGTCTCTATGACGTATTCTTTGTTTGCTGATTGGTTTGAAGAACTGTTCTTGCAGCTTGCCGCTGAAACTACGCATAACGCTAACATGATTGCTTTTGCTGTCCTTTTCATATTACTTGCTTTTTACGATGATTCTTGAGTTGTCGGTCATAGGAGGAAGGGGAGCGCATCCCGCTTTCGCCCATCCCGGTTTCCGGTGGGCAAAGTTATGTTCCAAGTAATGCAGAAAAGAATATAATCGGTGAATCGCCCTGTTTTCTCGGTGAATTGTTCCGGACAAAAAGCGATAAAGAAATCCGCCGGATGATAATTTCACCCGACGGACACTTCTTTTGAATACGGCGTGAAGCCTTGTCAGATTTCTGGAAGGAGCTTCTTTATGACCTCCACATAAAGTTCATGCTCAATCACTTGACCTAGGGCATGGACCTCTTCAGGATCGGAACCCTCATACGGGAAAGCCCTTTGGGCGATGATCTTCCCTCCGTCTAGGTCCGAGTCGACATAATGCACGGTGATTCCGTACACTTTCACCCCGTACTCAACTGCCCTTTCGACAGCTCTCGCTCCCTTGAATGCGGGGAGGAGAGAGGGATGGATGTTGATGATCTTTCCGCTGTAGGCGTCAAGAAGAGTGTCTCCGACGATTCTCATGTAGCCGGCAAGGCAGACAAGTTCAACCTTCAGTTCGTCCAGCTGCTCCACGATCTTCTCTTCATAGGCGGCCTTGGACGGATAGTCCTTGGGGGAGAATTCGAATACCCTTATGCCTCTTTCTTCGGCTTTGGCGACAACCGGAGCGCCCGGACGGTCGCAAACCACTATCGAGACTTCAGCTGGCAGGATGCCCGAAGAGCAGGCGTCCTCTATCGCTTCGAAATTGGTTCCTATGCCGCTGGCGAATACCGCCAGAGAATGTTTCTTTTCAGTCATTGCAGGTTGTTCCTTATTTTACTGTCCAGGTTGCGGAGTCATCTCCGGCAGCAGTCTTCACGACTACGTTGTTGGTCCCCTTTGAAAGCTTGACTCCCTTCCATGTTACGGTCTTGTAGGCGTCGGCTTTCTGGTTGGACACGAGTTTCCCGTTTATGTAGAGCTTGGCTGAAGGGGCGGTTGTGAACACTATGATGTCAGTGGTGTCTTCCTCCCTTTCGGTATAGTTCTTTGAGCAAAGATGGACTGTCTGCATGGCCTTGTTCCAGTTCGCCCTGTAGAAATAGAACGCGTCTTTTCTTGTCTGGCGGTCACGGGTTACAAGCCCCTTGTCGTTCTGGTTGTTGGTGTCTCCCTCCTGACGCATTGAAGATGCGAAATCGAACATGTTCCAGACGAAGGATCCCCATACGAAGTCCCTTTCGGCGATGGTCTTCCAGTCGTTGATGTGGAGATAGGTCTGCTTCTCTTCAGGATGCCATCTTCCCCTTGAAGTGGAGCGTACGTCAGTTTCGTCCTCCGGGCCGTATTTGGCCACGTGCTGTATATGGCTTCCGCCGGCACCGTATTCGCTGATTCCGATCTTGGCGTCAGGATGGTCCCTGTGCCAGTTGTCAAGGAATATCGCGAAGTCGGCGGCGGTGTCATAGTACCAGCCGTAGTACTTGTTCCATGCGATTCCGTCGCTTATGTGGAGGAAGGTGCCTTCCTGGTCAGTAGCGGCGACTGTCATCCTCTCGGGATCAAGGTCATGGGAGATGTCGTTGAGGTCGGCTATGATTGAGTCGATGTTGTCGTGGATCTCGTTGAACAGTCCCCAGAAGAAGATCGAAGGGTGGTTGTAGTTCTGGAGAATCATCTCGCGAAGCTGCAGACGCAGGTGGTCATCGAAGGCGTCGGAATCGACGTAAGAGCCCACGAAGGGAATCTCTTCCCATACAACGTATCCTCTTCTGTCGGCTTCCTGGAACATGAACTTGGCCTGGGGATAGTGGGCAAGGCGGAGGGCGTTGGCGCCGATCTCGTCAAAGAGGTCGAAGTCGGCCAGATGCTCCTTCTCGGTAAGGGCTGAAGCTAGTCCGGCCCAGTCCTGGTGGCGGCACACTCCCTGGAGTTTGAGATGCTTCCCGTTCAGGAAGAATCCCTTGTCCTTGTCCACCCAGAAGTACCTTATCCCGATGTTCTCCTCGATCCTGTCTATCTCTTTCCCGTCCTTCTTCAGAACGACAACTGCCTTGTAGAGGTAGGGATCTTCCTTTCCGTTCCACAGGTGGGGATTGTCGAGGCCCACATAGCAGGTGGCCCTGTCATTGTTTATGAGGGTGGATTTCTTTTCGGCAACGACCCTTCCTTGGGCGTCCTCGAGGGTGAAGTTCACTTCGCATCCTTCATATCCTCTTGTTGAAGAGAGGAGCACGTCCACGCTGAGCTCAGCCCTCTTCTCGTTCGCGACCCTCTGGTGTACGAACACTCCGGAGGAACCGTAATGAAGAGGGGAGATGCACTCGGGTTCGGTGACTATCATCCATGCGTCACGGTAAAGGCCTCCATAAAGGTTGAAGTCACCGCCTTGGGGAGCGATATCGAACTGCTGCTCGTTGTTGCAGATGACGGTGAGGCTGTTCTGTCCGCCGGGGCGTATGAAATCCGTTATCTCGAAGATGAATGTGTTGTAGGGGCCTTTGTGCTCTCCGACGATCTTGTTGTTCACAAGGACTGTCGCCATTGAGCCCGCGGCTTCGAACTTCAGGAATACCCTCTTTCCTGCAAGATCCTCAGGGATCTCCAACTGTTTGGAGTAGGTGCCGTATCCACGCCTGTAGCCTTGGTCGCTCATGAAGTCGGATACGTTCCAGGTGTGGGGGAGGTCGACTGTCTCAGCGGGTGTACGCTGCATGCCCCATCTCATTCCGACGGAGCGGTTGGGGGAGAAGTTCCAACCCTTGTTGATGGATTGGACGTCACGGGCCTCCATGCTGGAAAGGGAAACGGCAAGAGCAAGGGCTGATACCGTGGCCAGGTGTTTCAGAAGATGTGTCATATGAATCGGTGTGTGAATGGTTGCATTCCGGGGGTGGACCGCACAAGGGCGATTCCCGTGTAAAGATACTTCCTTTTCTCCGTTAAGTCAATAAGTATAGAAGGCTTTGTGGCCACCGGAACTGGTGATTCCGTACGAATCCCCAAAAAACACCCTATGGATACTCCCTCGCAAGGAAATATTTCCTAACTTTATAGCCGTAGGGAAAAATGGCGGATGCCTTTGTCCTTGCGGTAATTACAACAGTTTTTGAAATGAAAAGAATACTTGTCATCATGAGCCTTGCAGCAACGCTGTTTACCGGTGCTTCCTGTGGTCAGAAGAAGGATGCCGGAGAGTTTTCGATAGGGTTCCAGCTTTACAGTGTGAGGCGGGAACTGCAGAAGGATTTCGAAGGGACACTGAAGAAAGTGAAGGATATGGGATTCGAGGGAGTGGAGTTCTTCAGCGAATACTACGGCCATTCCGTCCCTGAAGTGAAGAAGATCTGTGACGATCTGGGCCTTGTCATCTTCTCGAACCATGTCCCTTATCAGCAGATGATAACGGACCTCGACCAGGTGATAAAGGACAACAAGACCCTCGGAGTCGAGTACATAGCTTTCCCCTACATGGACAATTCAGGACGCCCGGCAGTCGATCCCGAGAAGTTCAAGGAGATCGTATCCAAGATAGGGGAGGTAGGGAAGACCGTGAAGAAAGAAGGGATACAGCTCCTCTACCATAACCATGATTTCGAGTTCAAGACCCTTCCTGACGGAACCGTCGGTCATGACTACATCTTCGCTTCCACCCCCGCTTCGGATGTGCAGGTCGAACTTGACGTGTGCTGGTCCGATTTCTCGGGCTTCAAGGGAGATGACCTCGTTAGGAAATACTCCGGAAGGGTTCCCGTTCTTCATATGAAGGACTATTACCTTGAAGGCAAACTCTCTTCCGACCCTTATGCTCTGATAGGAATCGAGAGCGACAACGCCACCCAACAGGGAGGCAAGTTCGAATTCCGTCCTTTGGGCGACGGTGTTGTGGATATCCCCGCTATCATTGAAGCCGCCAAAGAGAACGGCGTCAAATGGCTCTGTGTAGAGCAGGATGAGCCCACGGCAAATGCCGCTGACGCTTTTGAAGGACCAGCAAGAAGCATAGCGTACCTGCGTAATATGGGCCTTATGAAGTAGTCCCCATAAAACAGACACTGATATGAGCATAGGCATAGGAATAATAGGCTGCGGGAAAATTTCCCAGATACGTCATATCCCTGAACTTTCAATTGTACCGGACGCGGATCTTGTCGGATACTTCAATCCAACGCGTTCAAGGGCGGAGCAGATGTCGGCCAAATACGGCGGCAAGGTGTATGACGATATCGATTCGATGCTAGCAGACCCGGCGATAGACGCGGTCGTTGTGGCTCTTGCCAACAGCGCCCATGCTGAAGTCACCATCAAGGCTTTGAAAGCCGGCAAGGACGTCCTCTGTGAAAAGCCCATGGCGACCACCATAGAGGAATGCGAAGAGATGATGTCAGCTGCCAGGGAATCTGGCCGTCTTCTTCTCATCGCCCAGAACCAGAGGCTTGCCGGAGCGCATATGAAGGCCAAGGAACTGATTGAGAAAGGGCAGATAGGAAAGGTGCTCACGTTCCATACTGCTTTCGGACATTCCGGTCCTGAGAACTGGAGCATAAAACCCGGTAAGGACACATGGTTCTTCGACAAGACAAAAGCCGCTATGGGAGCCATGGCTGACCTCGGCATCCATAAGACTGACCTTATCCAGTTCCTTCTGGGTGAGAACATCGTCGGAGTCACTGCAATGCTCACCACTTTGGACAAAAGAGGTCCCGATGACAAGCTCATCGGTGTCGAGGACAATGCTGTCTGCATCTACAGGATGGAAAGCGGCGTGACCGGAACGATGACATCAAGCTGGACCTATTACGGTGAAGAGGACAATTCGACTGTGATCTACGGAACGGAAGGGCTCCTCCGTATCTATGACAGGCCCGGAATTCCTCTGCAGCACATCTCCAAGGACGGTACTGTACGTTCCATCGGGACGGAAGCTATCCAGACCAATGACAACCAGACGGCTTCCGGAATAGCGGAAGAGTTCATCCGTTGCCTCAAGTCTAGGACCGGAGGGTATCTCTCCGCTGAAAGCGTGATACCTGCAATGAGGGCTGTTTTCGCCGCCAAGAAAAGCTCCGATGAAGGGGTGTACGTGTTCATCCCCAAAAACTACAGAGGCTGACCCGGTTGACACCAGGCAATAGCCCTGTCGCATTCATTACAGATCCGCCACGAAGGACGATTTCTGCTCTTTCGTGGAGGATTGGTTTGCGCTGTATTGCAATTCCTTTAGTAATAGCGGTATTTCCCTCTGAACTTCATCACGAAGAATGCGGTGAGTGCTCCGGCGACTGCTTCTGCCGCCAGGACGGACAGCCATATTCCCTCTATCCCGAGAAGTTTAGGGAGTATCAGCACTGCAGCGACTTCACAGACCATTGTCCTGAAGAAGGAGATTCCCGCTGAGACAGGTGCGTTGCCCAGTGAAGTGAAAAGCGAACTTCCGAATATGTTGAATCCGCACAGAAGGAAGGAGATGCAGTAAATCCTGAACGCCTGTATGGTGATTTCCTTGAGTTCCGGGTCGTACGAAACGAAAACGGAGGCGAGGGCGGGTGCTGTCGTATCCGCCAGGACAGTCATAAGGACCGAGAATGCTCCTATTATCATGAGACTCTTCCTCAGGAGATTCTTGAGTTCCGGGTAGTTCTCCGCACCATAGTGATATCCGAAAAGGGGTGCACAGCCTATTCCGTAACCGATGAAACAGGAAATGAAAATGAAGTTCACGTACATGAGCACTCCGAACGCGGCGACTCCGTTCTCCCCGATGTATCTCATCAGCTGCCAGTTGTATATTATCGTGACAAGGGACATTGATACGCTCGAGAGAAGTTCCGAAGATCCGTTGGCTAGTGTCCAGAGGAAGGCCTTCCTGTCGTAGGAGAATTTCCCCAGACGTAGAAGGCTCGTGTTCCTTCTGGAGAAGTATACAAGAGGGACGAGACCTCCTATGCACTGTCCCGCTACCGTCGCGGCGGCCGCTCCGGTTATTCCCCAACGGAAAACCCCTATGAAAAGGGCGTCAAGGACCATGTTGGCGATTCCTGCAGCCAGTGTCACCCTGAACCCCATCCTCGGTTTCTCGGCCGTGATTAGGAAAGTCTGGAACTCGACCTGCAGAAGACCTGCGGGAATGACCGGGAAAAGGATGCTTCCGTAGAGCATGGCCAGTGAAAGGAGTTCCCCTTCCGCTCCCATCTTCACCAGGAGTGGCTTCAGAAGCAACAGGCCGCCTGCCACAAGGGCGATTCCGGCACCCACGGTTATCCAGATCAGCATTGAGAACACCTCATTGGCCTTCTTCCCGTCATTCTGGCCCAGGAGCCTTGATATTATGGCGTTCCCTCCTGTGCCGAGCATGAATCCGAGCACCGAAAGAAGCATGAAGACCGGCCATACGAGGTTCACTGCAGCGAAAGCGTCCTTGCCCGCAAAATTGGATACGAAGAATCCGTCCACCACCCCATACAAGGAAGTGAACACCATCATCCCTATTGAGGGAAGGGTGAACCGGAAGAGTTTTCCGTAATCGAAATGGTCTCCAAGGTGTATCTGCTCCATGACCGTACCCATGAAAAGACTACAAATATACGGCTTTTTAAGACTCCTTCGGCCTGTATATGAAAGAACAGGGCGGCACCGAGGCCGCCCTGCTACAGAAAATTGGTTCAGTCATCAAGTCAATAGTATAGGTTTATCGCTATTTCATTCAGTATTTCTTATTTGAAAAGCATGGGAGCCATCTCGTAGAGGCATCTTCTCCATGTGAGGAACTCATGGGCGGTTCCTTCTGAGACGTAACCCTTGGCGTTGAATCCCGCGGCCTTCAGGTCCGCTGCGGCCTGCATGATGCGGTCCGGACCTTCCTTGCTTCCGCAGCCGATGAAAATGCCTTTCACCTGGTTCTTGTCCTTGATTTCGTCAGGAGTGTAGATTCCGCCGCTGAGCAGTCCGTAGTATCCGAACATCTCGGGACGCTCGAGGGTGATGGTGTGGGTCTCCATGCCTCCCATGGAAAGGCCTGCCATTGCCCTGGATTCCTTCTTGGCTATCGTCCTGAAGTGTGAATCCACGTAAGGTACGAGCTCATCGCAGAGCACGTGCTCGAAATCGTGGTAGTTGAATCCTCCGAGTCCGCCGATACGTACGTCATTGGTCATTCCGTAGGTCATCACGATGATGAAAGGCTCGATCTTTCCGTCAGCTATCATGTTGTCCATGATGAGGTTGGCCTTTCCCTGGTTGCTCCATGCGTATTCGTTCTCACCCCAACCGTGCTGGAGGTAGAGGACGGGATATTTCTTCTTGCTCTTTTCGTACTGGGGAGGAGTGTAGACGAAGGCTCTCTTGAGCATGTTGGTGCTCTTTGACCAGAAGCGGACTTCCTGTACGTTGCCGTGGGGTACATCCCTTTCAGCGTAGAACGCCTCGTCATGTGCGGGGATCTCGATTCCGCTTTCCCAACGGGTCGAACCGTAGTAGTTGTTCGTTCCGGGGTCGTTGAAGACGCCTCCGTCAATTGTGAGGTGATAGTAGTGGAATCCCTCGTCCATGGGGCCTTCTGTCGTTCCCATCCAGGATCCGTCTTCAGCTTTGCGGAGGACGGTTCCGCCTGTTCCGCCGAGACCGAGGCTGACGATCACGGATGAAGCATTGGGTGCGTTCACTTTGAAGCGGGCGTATCCCTGGGAGTTCACCATAGGGTACTGCTGTCCGGGCTGGTTGAGCTCTGAAGGTTTGAAGTCCTCCTTGATGACGGCGTTGTCCCTTGCCGGATCGAATCCCTTCACCTGTACGTAAGCTCTCTTGGGCTTGTAGTTGGCGTCGAAAAGAAGAGGATAGTTGTTCACGCCAAGCCAGGAGTCCTTGTCGGAGACGTTCCAGAAGGTGACGCAGTCGATAACGTCCTTATGCTTGCGCAGGACTTTGAAAAGACGGGTGTACTGGTCCTCCTGGAGAGTCTTCTCCCAGTCGGCGACCTGTGCGGCGCCCTGACTGAAGCGGAGAGCTCCGCCCATCTCGGTGTTGACCCTTATGTCGAGTTCAGTGAAGTGGATATGGTCCACGATCTTCGAGTAGAGAGTGATCGCGTCATCGATCTCCTTCTCGCTGGGGGAGTAGATGTTGTAGTGGCCCTGCATTCCGATGCCGTCCACGGGTACTCCCGCGTCCTTCATCCTCTTTACGAGGTTGTAGATCCTCTGGCTCTTGGCGGGCTCAGCGTCATTGTAGTCGTTGTAGAAGAGAAGCGCCTTGGGGTCAGCCTCATGAGCGTACTCGAACGCCTTGTAGATGAACTCTTCACCGGCGATCTGGAACATGGGGGAGTTGCGCAGTTCGCTCTGGCCGGGCCATACGGGGGAGTCGGCCACCGCCTCGTTGACCACGTCCCAGCAGTAGACCACGTCCTTGTAGCGGTTCACCACCGCCTGGATATGGTGCTTCATGTTGGCGTAGAACTCTTCCTTGGAAAGGAGTTTGCCGTTCTCGTCCTGATACATCCATGTGCCCACCTGTGAGTGCCACATCAGGTTGTGTCCGCGGAGCTTTATGCCGTGCTCCCGGCAGAAGTTGGCGATCTTGTCAGCGTCTTCCCAGTTGAAGACTCCCTTCTGGGGTTCCGTGGGCTGGGGCTTCATCGCGTTCTCGGCGGTGATGCTGTTGAACTCCCTTATTATAAGGGCGATCTGGTCGGGGTCGGATACGTTGGTCATGTTGACTGCCACTCCGACCATGAAATAATCCTTGTAGGCGTCTTTCAGTCCGTCCGTGGGTGTGGGAATCTCGACGGGTCCCCATTGTGCGAGTGAGGAAAATACTCCTAGAAAAAGGGCGCACAATCCTGTTGCAAGTAGTCTCTTCATATGGAATTGAGATTGGTTTCTGTGCTAATTTACTTATAAAGAAGAATAATGGAAACACCATTCGGGCAGTTTGCCGCACAGTGGTTCATATGTGATAGAATTTGATTATTTTTTGATATGCGGGCATGCCCTCCCAAAAAGGGAAAGCCCGGCCACGAAGGTTCGCAGCCGGGCACTTGGTGAAATGTATGTAGGAATTGGTTAGCGCTGCCGGGTTTGCCCCGGGTCGCATCAGTTAGGTCTAATAACGTCTAGCGGGGGCAGAGGAAGATGCCGAAGCGGGAGCGGCGGGAAGCAGAGGATGCTCCGCTGCAAGCTTGGCTGCCCATGCTGTGAAGTCGCTCCAACGGTAGTACGGACCGTCTACGGGCTGGATCTGGGGCAGAGTGACCTCTGCACCGTTGTGGAGCAGCTTGAAAAGGATCTCCGGATTCTTCTTGGAGCGGTACAGTACGAACTGCACGTTGGCCGCCATCGGAGTGTTGTAGTTCTGGAACCAGTACTTGAGGTCTTCTACCTTGTCGGGCTCGTAACCGGCGCCGTTGATGTTCAGAAGGGCGTAGAACGCGTTCATCACGGTGTCGTGACCGAACCTCAGGTCAGCTACGTTTCCGTTGCCAGCGATCGCGCTGTTCGCAAGGTCGATTACGTCCTGAAGCAGCGAAATCTGCGTGTAACGCTGACCGCCGTGGCTCAGATAGCAGGAGTAGTTCTCTATCTCCCAGAAAGCGAACTGCTGCTCGGGAGTGAAGATGTCCTCAAGGAAATCCGAGTCCGTGTAGTTGTGGTAACCGGCCCACAGGGTGAAAAGTTCGGAAAGGAACTGCGTCCTTCCGCCAGACTCCTCCATGAAACCTCTGTCAGAGAAGATCTTGTCCAGTATACCGTCGAAATCAATAGTCCTTGCCTTGAAAGCGTCGAGGGACTCGGGGGTCTTGGTTGAACCCTGATACCTCTTGGCGACCGCCCTTGGAGCCGAAGCGGCGTTGATGACGACCATGTTCAGGGCTCTGGAGTTCGCTGTGATGTCCACCTTCGGGGCCACCTGCTGGAGGCTTACGGTGAATGCGTTCATACTGACGATAGCCCTCTGGGAAGTGGATGAACGGGCGAAGACATGTCCGCCATTCGCGAAAACTTCGGGGAAGGAGTTCACCATTATTTTCGCGATCTCCCGGTGCTGCTCATATCCCAGGTCCGAAAGGTCTCCTGCGTTGATCTGGGGAACGGTCACGAAGTCGTTGTAGTCCTTCAGCAGACGTTCTCCACGTGGAGTGAGTGAACCTGCTGCGGCAGCGGCGTCAAGAATGTTCTTGATCACCGTATAGGTGTTGGCGTTCCATGCGTAACGTGATCCGTGACGGCCGTAGTGGCTGATGTAGAAAGGAGAGTAACCCTTCGGTGCCGTGGTGAGGGCCGGTGCGTCGAAACGGTACGGGCCTTCGCAGCCGGCCAGCTTGTTACGGTCTGCCATTACGATGTTCACTACGTCGCGGTTCTGCGCGGCGAGGGGCAGTGCGAGTGCTGCGGTGAGCACTATCAACAGAATCCTTCTCATGGCCTAAGATATCCTTCAGTGTTGTTCTTTACGGTCTCCCACTTGTAGTAAGGGCCGGTCTCGGGCTTGAGTCCCCTTAGGAGGGTCTCCTTTTCGTTCACGAGGAACTTCACCAGGACATTTCCGCTCTTGTTCTTGTAGAATATCATCTGGAGGTTGGCGGCGAAGGGGACGAAGTCGGTGGCGAACCACTTGTAACGTGCCTCTTCCATGGTGAGGCGGTCACCGGCGCCTTCAAGTCCCAGATATCCGAAGAGGGTGAGGATAGGGAAGTCGTGTCCGAAACGGAGGTCCACGCAATATTCTCCCGTCTTTAGAGCCTCATCGGCCTTGTTGACGATGTCCTCAACGAGGGGCTTTGCAATGGATACGGCCTCTTTTCCGAGTTCTACGGAGTTGCAGTGCTGCAGATACAGGGACATCGCGCTGTTCTCATATGTCCTGTAGACGGCATCGAACGGGAAGAAACGGTACATGTTGTCGTCCACGTCGAAGGACTCTCCCATGCAGGCGATGCTCAGAGCTGAACTTTGGAAACGGCTGGCGCTTCCGGTTATGGCCTTGGCCTTGTCCGGATCGGTGAAGATGTTCTTGAAGAAAGTGACTGAATCCGGGGTGTAGTCCCTGGAGATGCTGGAAAGAAGCACCCTGGAACCCTTGTTGACGGTGTCGGGGGCTGAGTTGTTGATGTAGAGCATGTAGGTCTCTCCCGTATCCCAGCGGATGTCGAGGTCCTTTTGGAGCTCAGTCAGCCTGTCGGTGAATCCCACCATGCTTATTATGCAGCGGGGGACTGTGCTGGATATGCTGCGGATCTTCTTCGAATACTTCTTGAATACTGAGGGATAGCGGTTGTACATCCTTTCAGCGAGGGTGCGGTGCTCGTTGACACCCCTTTGGGTGAGGCGTCCGTCCATACCGTTGTGCTGGGTGTATATCTCGCGGGCTTCCCTGAGGAAGATTTCCCCGTCGGGGGTAAGAAGCCCCTGGGCTTGAGCCTGCTCAAGTGCGGAAATCACCCTGAGGTATCCCTGGGCTCCCCAGTTGGAGCGGGAACCGTGGCGGCCGTAGTGGCTTATGTAAACAGGCTTGTATCCCTTGGGGGCGGGAGTCTCCTTTATCGGCAGGAACTCATAGGAGTGGGTGTTGATCGCCGCCCTCGAACGGTTCTGCTGAAGCTGTGCCTCGATGTAGGGGTCGCGCTTCTGCTGGGCGAGCAGGTCAGTCGACACCCCCACAAGCACGATAGCGGATAGGCAAGCCGTGCTGAATAATCTGATAAGTCTCATGTCTCAGGTTTTTGAAGATAGGGGACAGGAACGGCGAATGCCGCCCCTCATCCCCTATACTCATGATCATCAGTAAGCGTTCTTGTAAGGGAGTGAACCGTTGCTGAACAGCCAGTCGTCGTTCTCTCCGAAGCCCGGAGTCTCTTCAAGCACTCCGTTGGAAAGGATTATCTCTGCGTTGGATATCTTCCAGAATCCTCTTGTCTTGGCGTAACGTGCGACTATTCCGTTCCCTGGTATGTCGGTCCATCCGTCGGGGACGATCACGCCGCAGTACACTATGGGAGCACCGATCTGGTTGTCGTAGATGATCTGACCGGCCTTATCGGGGAACCAGCGCCTCAGGTCACGGAAGCGGCTTCCTTCGAAGCAAAGCTCGAACCTGCGCTCCTTCTGCAGTCTCTCGAACGAGTAGCTGTCATAGGGTTTGAGCCCGGCCCTTGCGCGCAGCTGGTTCATTCCGGTCACTGTCTGCTCCAGCTCGTCAAGCATCAGCAGGATGTCGGCGTAACGCAGGTCGATCACGTCGTTGCGGTTGGCGCTTTCATTGCTGTTGCTGGTGGACTGCTTCGAGTAAGCGTAGAAGAAGTTCTGGTATATGGAAGACTTCTCCGCATCGGAATAGCATACGCTGACGATGTATTTCTTGTTGAAGAAATTGGTCTTTTCAGCTTCCTTTCCGGGGTTGCCGGTGTGATTGGGGAGCTCAACGTACTGGCCTTCCATCCAGGGATGACGTTTCACGGCGTCGTCTACGGCCATCAGGCTTCCCCAGAGGCGTTTGTCGGAGGGACCGTAATCGGGATCCTGGACCCATGCCTTGACGAGATTCGGGTTGACAGAACCGTTGGTGTAGCCGATACCATAAGGATAGGAGTTTCCGTCAGGCCTTGAGGATTTGTTCCTCAGTGCGGAGTACACGCCCATACGGTTGTACCCGATGCCGCTGGACTGGAGGCTGAAGTGGACGCCCCACACGGTCTCCTTTGAGTGGTTCCCCACCCAGTGGAGGTTCTCTTTGTTGACATAGGTCTCGAAGTCCGTCCCGTATGCCACGCCGCTGCCGTAGTCGTTGGTGTATGGCCAGATTTCACGAGGGTCTTTCTCGAGGCCGAATTTTGAGTTGTCCCTCACGTCCTTGAGGTAACCGATGACGTCGGACTTGGTTACCCCGAACATGTCGGATTTCTTGTAGAATCCGGTATAGAACATCCAGACCCTTGCGAGGATGCCTTCAGCGGCGTACTTGGTCGCCCTTCCGGCATAATCGGCCTCCATGGTGTATCCGTATTTGGCGGGTATGAGCTTTATCGCTTCAAGAAGGTCCTTGGTGATGCTCTCGTACACCTCTTCGGCGCTTGCCCTGGGATTGTTCACGGGGGTGGTCTCCAGGATCAGGGGTACTCCTTCGTATTTCTCGACGAGCTCCCAGTAGTAGTATGCCCTGAGGAAGTGTGCCTGTCCGAGGAGATAATTCATGAATTCCGTGCTGCTGAAGAGGGAAGGGTCCATTTCCGGAATGGCCTGGAGGACCCAGTTCGCACGGAATATGCCGCTGTAGGAACGTTTCCAGTTGCTCTGGGCGCCGTCGGTCTTGTTGTCCATGAAGCGGTCCATCGCCTGTGCGGGAGCGTTGGTGGTGGATCCTCCTCCGAACATGTCGTCACCGGCCATGTTGTTGCGGAAAACCGATACGTTCTCTGGATCGGTGTACAGCATCGCCATGGGCGAGTAGATGGCGTTGACGGCCTCGATGGCGTCCTTCTCGGATTTCGGGAAGGTTGAAGTGTCGTACTGGGTGTAGTTTGTCCTGTCCAGCACATCGTCGAATGCGGAACATCCGCATACCAAAAGCCCTGCAAGGGCGATTCCGGTGAATATCTTTGTGTTCATGTTACGTTTCATGTTAATGAGATAGGGTATGCTAGAACTTGATGCTGATACCGGCCATATAGACCTTAGGAGCAGGATAGTAACCTACGTCGACTCCAGATGACCAGGAGACGCCTCCGCCGTATCCGACCTCGGGATCCATACCGTCATACTTGGTGAAGGTGATGAGGTTCTGTCCCGTGAAGTAGAGCCTCAGGGAGTTGACGGGGAGTTTCTTGACGAGCCTCTTGAAATCGTAACCGAAGGTTATGTTCCTGATCTTTACATAATCGGCATCGAAGCACCAGATGTCACCGAGGAACTGCTTGCAGAGGAAGTTGTTGCCGTTGCCGTGCCCGAAGCGTGGGAAGGAGTTTGTACTGCCATCTCCGGTCCACAGCCTCTTGACGAAGTTGGTGGTGTAGTTGTGTGTCGGGGTGTCACTGAAGGAACGGTAACTCTGGAGTACCTGCTGTCCGAAGGCGCCGCTGCCGGAGATCGACAGGTCGAATCCCTTGTAATTGAAGCTCATCGAGAATCCGAGATTGAAATCCGGGTGGGGGTTTCCGATCTCGACGACGTCTTCCTTGTCATAGAGTCCGTCACCGTTCTGGTCGATCCAGATGACGTCTCCCGGCTGTGCCTTCTCGTATCCGTCAATGAATGCGTAACCCTTGGCCTTGTAGGCGTCGATCTGGGCCTGGTTCTGGAAGATACCCTCAGAAGCGATACCGGTGAAGTATCCCAGAGGCTTTCCGACCCTCGCCTCCTGTGTGTTGTAAGCGGAGACGTTCTGTGCGATGACGTTGGTCGAACCGTGGATGATGCCCTCGGAGTTGTTGATGTACAGGACCTTGTTCTTGTTGTATGAGCCGTTCACGGAGAGGTTGTAGTTGAAGTCACCGACCCTGTCATTCCATGTGAGGGCGAGCTCAAGACCGGAGTTGCGGACAGCTCCACCGTTGATCATCGGGGCTCCGGTTCCGTAGGTTCCGAGGACAGGAGCGTTGATGAGCCAGTCCTTGGTGTCCTTGCGGTACCAGTCGAAGGTAGCGCCCAGGCGGTTGCGGAGGAACTTGGCGTCGAAACCGATGTCGGTCTGCTCGGTTGTCTCCCACTTGAGGTCAGGGTTGGGGACGATCGAAGGATATGCTCCCGTGGAGATGGAACTTCCGTCGGGGGTGAAGTCATACACTCCTGCGAGGGAGACGTTGGCCGAGTACTGGAAAGCGGAGATGTTCGCATTACCGTTCTGGCCCCAGGATGCGCGGATCTTGAAGTAAGGCATCCAACTTTTGACTGATGACATGAAGTTCTCCTCGGTGATGATCCATCCGGCGGATACCGAAGGATAGTATCCCCAGCGGTGGCCTCTTGCGAAGTTCGAGGATCCGTCCGCCCTCAGGATGAAGGTTAACAGGTACTTGTCCATGTAGCTGTAGTTTGCCCTTGTGAAGAAGGAGAACAGCTGGGTGTAGGGGACCGTGTTGCTTCCGGAGATGTCCACCATACCGGAGTTTATCTCGGAGTCGGAGGACGACAGGTTCGCCGCCTCCCAGGTCTCCATACGGGTCTGGTAACGGCCTCCGCTCAGTCCGAGTCCAACGCCCGTGGCCTCCATGGACTGGCCTACGAGGGCTTCGATGCTGTGGTTGCCGAACTCATGTTTCCAGTTCACGGTGTTTTCCCATGTCCAACCGCTTGACATGCTCGCGCTCTGGTCCACATGGTCATAATCCTGGAATGAGGATCCGGAGACCCTGTAGGAAGGAGTCCATGAACGGCCGAAGGAGGAGTTCCACCTGAATCCGAGGGTGCTCTTCACTGTCCAGTCCTGATGGGGGGTCAGGATCAGATAAGCATTGCCCTGGAGGCGGTAGCTCTTGTTCTCGGTCTGATCAAGGAGGGCCCTTTCTGAGATGTTGTACGCGCCGTCGGCGATGGACCATTTGTCACGTACCTGTGACTCATAAGTATAGAGTGTCTTTCCGTCAAGTTCGTATGCGGGAAGCAGAGGGGTGTAGTAGAGAGTCTGTCCTACGGTGTTTCCACGTCCGCCGACGCTGGCTCCGTTGGATTCGGTGAGGGTGAGGGTAGCGTTTTCTCCGAAGCGGAGGATGTCACGGCCGTTCTTCCTCCACAGGGAGACTTCCGTGTTGAGACGTATGGTCGTACGGTCGAAGAATGTGTGCTTGGGGGCTCCGAGGGTTCCTTCGGTGTACGACTTCGAGATACCCAGGGCGTAACGGATGATGTCGTTACCGCCGTTTATGTTGACGGAGTGGTTGGTCGTGGGGGCGTTCTTGTTGATTCCCTGGACCAGCCAGTCGGTTCCGTTCCACTGTCCCTTCTCGATCCATTCCTTCTGGACCGGCATGAGAAGGTCCAGATTGTAGTAGTGCTCACCGGGCTGGAGGGTTCCGTTGTCTATGAACGAACGGTCAACCAGGTCGAGATACTCGGTCGCCGATACGGGATGGACTCCGTTGAGGGTCGGTTTCTGGATGCCGATGTAACCATTGTAGGAGACTGAAACCCTTCCTTTCTGTCCCTGCTTTGTGGTGACGAGGACGACACCTGCTGAAGCACGTGCTCCGTAGATGGCTGAAGATGCTGCGTCCTTGAGGATGTCGATGCTTTCGATATCGTCCGGGTTGAGGCTGCGAAGGTCACCTCCTGCCACACCGTCGATGACGATAAGAGGGGAACGTCCGCTGCCGGTGGTGTTGAGGCCTCGGACGGTTATGTTGTATTCTGACCAGGGCTGACCGCTGCTCTGAACGATGTTCACACCAGGGACCGAGCTGTAGAGAGCTCCGGTGACCTGGGTCATGCTCTGGCGTTGGAGTTGTTCTGAGGTGACGTTGACAGTCGAGCCCGTAACTAGTCTTTTACGCTGTGTTCCGTAACCGACGACGACTGTCTCATCGAGTTCCATTGACTCTTCTGACAGTGAAAAGTTGTACGTAGTCTGTCCTTGGACCACAGTTGCGGTCTGGATTCCGAAACCGAGGGACTCCGCTTCAAGAGTCGCTCCGACAGGTACCGTGAGAGTGTAGCTGCCGTCGGAAGAAGTAATCACTCCGTTGGTCGTTCCGGATTGTTTTACGGATGAACCGGGAATCGGTTGACCGTTCTGGTCCAGGATCTTTCCTGAAATCCTCACCGTGGCGTTCTGGGCACCTGCCACCATGCAGGAGAACAGAAGCAGAGCCACGATGGCGAAACGTGCTTTCAGATTCATGTGGTTGATAATTATTTAGTAGTTAATAATGGATTGGGAGGAGCGCGTAGAACTCCTTTTCTAATGTCACAAAAATATATTAAACGATTTAAAGATAATGCAACGAGAGTCTAAATTATAGCGGAATAATACATTTTTTGGAATTGTGACGGGTATTTTTTCCGATTTTGGATTTTTGGACTTACCTTGTATTCAGAAAAGAAAAAGAGGTGAAAAAGAGTATTTCCGTAATCCTTTTTACAGTCTCGGCGCTGCTCGTTTTTTCGTGCGGCAAGGGCCCTTTGATGCCTGATCCCAAGAGCGGAGCACTGGTCGTCCGCGGTGAAACCACCTCGGAAATCACCGGCTTCGGCCAGGACAATGCTTCCAGCATCTGGATGTTGACCAACCGTGACGGACTCTACAGACTGAAAGGAGGGACCCTTCTCCATTATGTGGCGGACTCCACTGACGCGAAAAGCCTCTCGTCGAACAGCGTCAATGCGATTGCGACCGATCCTGAGGGGAACATCTGGGTCGGAACCAGAAGGGGAGTCGACCGTTTCGATGAGAAAACCGACAGCTTCATATATTATGAAGTGGACAGTTATGAGGCTTATGTAAGGGATATCCTCTTTGATTCGGAAGGCGGAATATATGCCAGGACCTGGAGGGCCATCTTCAAACTTGATGAGCTCAGCCGTACCTTCAAGCTTCTGATGGATTTCAGGACAGTGACCCAGGACCAGACTATCCCTCTTTTCGATGATTCGGGACAGCTTTGGGTCCATTACGGCAATACCCTCATCCGTTTCGACCGTTCTTTCGAGAGGGACTTGACGCTTGAGCCGGACTGCGGGATCTCAGATGTAATGGCTTTCGAGGACAGGCTCCTCTTGCTTGGCCGTGACGGAAAATTACGGTGCTTGAGTACATATTCGGGTGAAGAAGTGCCTCTGCCGTATCAGCTCACCGACCTTTCTTCGCAACGGGTACAGAGCATCAGCCACGCCGGTACCGGGAATCTTGTTTTTCGCACTTCGGACGGGATGGCTGTCTACGACAGTGAGTCCGGCACGCTTGATGCCACTTGGCTCGGTCTTTCCGTGCTGGACAAGGTCATTCTGGAAGAATCGGGGGATTATTTCCTGCTTGATTCCTCATCCAACCTTTGGTATTCCGTTCAAGATGGCGGATTCAGGGTGGTGAGATTCCAGCAGAATGAAGGTTCACCTCACCATGAGCTACTGTCTTCACTAAGGGGAAGATACTGGAATTCATCCGCTTCAGATGACCGTTATCTTTGGCTGCTCCTTTCTGACAATTCACTGCTGACGTATGACCTTCAAGAAAAAGAGATAAAGGATATTTCTCCGGTCAGTGATATTCTCGGGGCATCTTTCGTTCCTTTCCAGATGAATTCCGGGGCGAGAGGAAGGCTTCTTCTTTCCGGCTTCGGAAGGACTGACAGGTCAGCCTATCTTCTGAAGACAGGCGATGACGGCCGTCCTTATCTTGAATGCAGGTATACGGCACCGGAGACGATGTCCGCGGCATTGGGCTCAGACGGCAGCATCTGGGGGTACGGGGTCGGCTCCAAATTCTTCCATGCACCTGCCCCTGAAGACGGTGTCACGGATATGGCTCTTGAACTCGTGGAAGGCCTTCCTTCCGTCAATGAGATCTCCTATGTGGTGATGAACATTACCCTCGCTGACGGGAGAATAGTTTTCGGACTGACCAACAACAATCCTATTATTCTGGATCCTTCAGTAATGTCCGTCAAGGAGATCCCTGTTTCAGCCTCAAGGTATCAGGTGTACTGGACTCTCTTTCTGCAGGACAGGGAGGGGGACATCTGGATCGGCTCCCGTTCCATGGGACTGTTCCGCTATATTGTCTCTGAAGACAGGGTGGAAGTCATCCCCAAGACCGAAACCACAGGATGCAGCAGCATCTTCGAAGATTCTAAAGGTGATATGCTTTTCCTGTGCGATGACCGAAGAATGTACAGGTGGAACCGCGCAGACGGTTCCGTCCAGCTCCTATGGAGCGATGATGAGAGACTCTCTACGAGCAGATGGATCCTCGCTCTTCCTGACGGGGAATCTTATATGTGTGACGGCCAGTCGGTCTTCTCTGTCGACGCTCCTTCAGAAGAGGAACTCATGCTGGACGAAATACCTCTTATGGTCACTTTCGCTACCGATGACAGGGAGATCGTCACGATACCCACGACCGTGTTCGACAAGAACCACCGTTACAGCATCCGCCTGAAATCCCTGACCTTGTCTCCGGTCATGTTCCTTTCAGTCGGACGCTCCGGAATCGGACATTCATACGATTACCATATATCCGTGAACCGTTCAGGAGAAATGAAGAGAGTCTCTTCACACTCTTCCGAAATGCCACTTCATTCACTCAATTACGGAGTCAACAGGATAAGGTTCGGGGTAGGAAGCTCAGTAAGCGGTTATTCTACCCCCGAATACACCCTCTTGCTCTCTGTACGTCGGCCATTATGGTTGCATGCGATACGTATTGCGGTGCTCTTGCTGTTGGCTGCACTTGGTTTTGTGTTCAGGTCAATGGTGAAAAAGAAGAATGAGGCGAGAAGGGAAAGGGAGGAAAGGGAACTTCAGGAGAAACTGAACATGCAGAATATCGATTCGTTCGCGAACATTTCGCATGAATTCCGCTCTCCGCTGACGCTTATCAATGCGGCGCTCACTTCAATCGAAGGGGACGAGACTCCTGAAGGACGTGAAAAGGCCGTTTCCATGGCAAGGCGCAACGTCTCCCGTATGCTGAACCTCACCTCACAGCTTATGGACTTCAATAAACTCGTCCACGGGAAGATGAGCCTGCATGTGGCGCCAAGGGACGTTTCTTCTCTGGTGAAAAAGTGCGTTGAAGTGTTCGAGGTGGGAGCCGGCGTGAAGAGCGTGGACCTTCACCTTACCGGTTGCGAGGAAGAGCGTCCCGGATGGGTGGATGAGGACAAACTGGAGAAGATACTGTGGAACCTTTGTTCAAACGCTTTGAAGTTCACTCCTCCGGGCGGGGAGATAGACGTGGACTGCCTGTTCAATGACGGGGTGATGACCGTGAAGGTGCTGGACACTGGAATAGGGCTTGAGGAGGACAAGATCCCTCATCTTTTCGAACGCTTCAGCCAGTCAGAGTCCGGAAAGCAGATGGGAGGGACCGGGATAGGCCTGTTCTACACGAAATCCCTTGTCGAGCTGCACCACGGGACAATCACGGGAGCGAATCGTGAGGATGCCCAGGGAAGCGTCTTCACCTTCTCCATCCCTATCGGGGAATCCTACTATAATCTGGAGGAAAAGTCTTTTGAAGAGGATCCGAACAGCGTCACGGTTTCATCCACTGCTTCTTCTTCCTATGCTCCGGAGTCGTCAGCAAGGGAGGATGAAGAGAAACTCCCTACCGTGCTTGTCATCGATGACGACTATGAGATGGTCTATTATCTGAAGTCATTCCTCTCGAAGAAGTACAAGGTCGTATTCCGTTTCGATGCTCTGAGCGGATACAATATCATAAAGAAGGAATCTCCGGATGTCATCGTCTGCGATATCATGATGATGGACATGAACGGACTGGAGTTCTGCCGCAGGGTGAAAGAGAATCTGGAGATATGCCATATCCCTGTCGTCATGCTGACCGCCCGTTCTTCTGTCGCCGATCAGGTCAGCGCCCTTGAGATGGGGGCTGACGCCTATGTCGTGAAGCCTTTCGACCCGGATTATCTTATGGCTCTCGTTGGGTCATTGATTGACAACAGATTGCGCCTTAAGCAGTTCCTTTCATTCTCCACTGAGACCCAGACTGATGATCTTCAGACCGAGGGACTCTCTCCGAGGGACCGTCAGTTCATGGAGAAGGTATATGCGAGTCTGGAAGAGAACCTGAGCAACGGTGAAGTCGATATAGATACGATCGCTTCCAATGTCGGAGTCAGCCGTTCCAAGCTGTTCTACAAGATAAAAGCTCTGACAGGCCATACACCGGGCGACTTCTTCACCCTTTACAAGCTGAACCGTGCCGCGCAGCTTCTGAAGGAGGACAAGTACAAGATTTCGGCTGTGGCGGCGATGGTAGGATTCAACTCGTCGTCACACTTCTCCGCCCAGTTCAAGAAACGTTTCGGCGTCCTTCCTAGCCAATTCGTCCAGGATAACGCAGGTGCGGAATAGCTTGCTGTGATATTCCTCATACGACTCTGAAAGAGCCGTCGTCTTCGAGGATTATTGTGTCCCCTTCGTTCACTGTCACGAAGCCGTCTTCCGTCAGGAGCGACAGCATCGAGAATCCCATGCAGAAGTAAGGGGCGAGGACTTTGTCCCCGCACAGCTCCTTGACTTCCGCATAGTTGGTCCCGGTGTATTTGACTTTTCCCTTCATGGGATCAGAGATTGACGGGAGGATAGAGGGCGTCCCACCAGGATGAATCATCTTTCAGCCATTTGGCGAACCATGCCCATATCGTGTTCTGCCACTCAGTCCTTTTCGCATAGTCGAGGATATGGTGGTTCTGGTCCTTGACCGCGACAAGGGCGGTCTCTTTCCCAAGAAGCTTGAGGGCGGTGAACATCTGGATGCTCTCGTTGAAGGGAACGTTGGTGTCGGCGTCTCCGTGGATAAGCAGTATGGGGGTGTTGATCTTGTCTGCCAGGTACAACGGACTGTGGTCAACGTAAAGCTCACGGTCTGACCAGGGATAGCTGTTCGCCATGGAAGTCTCGCTGTAGGAGTATCCCCAATATCCGAATCCCCAGTAGCTGGTATGGTCACTGATTCCCGCGTGGGAGATCGCACAAGCGAACATGTCGGTCAGTGTGGGGATGTACTGTGACATGAAGCCTCCGTAAGACGCTCCTATGCAGCCTATCTTGTCCTTGTTGACGAAAGGATGCTCTTGGCAGAACTTCTCCGTACCTTCGATGATGTCCTGAGCGGGGCCGTCACCGGCGGTGTTGACATGCCTTGCTGACCATTTCTGGCCGTTGCCGGTGGCTCCGCTGGGAACGGACACCACATAGACGACATATCCGAGAGCGGCATATGCATGGTGGGGGTAGCGGCTCTCGAAGTTCCTTCCGGTAGGACTGCAGCCTCCGTAATAGTTCACGATCATGGGGTACTTCTTCGATGCGTCGAAATGCGGCGGAAGATAGTATCTGCCGTATACGGTCTCACCCTTGGAGTTCTTGAAGTCCCACTCGATGCATTCACCGAGTTCGACGTCCTTGAGGATCTCGGCGCTGAGGTCCTTCACAAGAGTGGACTTCCCGGATTTGGGATCAAGAGTGTAGAGACGGTCGGAGTTCATGGCGCCTTGGCCGTAATACGCCAGGGTCTTGGCAGACAATGCGATGCTGAATCCGTTCACCATGTCTTCCTTGGCTTCAAGGGAAGTAATCTTTCCGTTCTTGGGGTTCATCCTGTATAGGCTCACCCTGTCCCTGTTTTCGGCGGTGAAGTAGACATTGCCGTCCGTGGGATTCCATCTGACGGTCTGGACATTCGGGTCGAAGTCCTTTGTCATGGGCCTTATACGTTTTGTCTTGAGGTCCATGATGTACATCTGGATGTCATATGTGTTGGGCGTCTGTCCCGGGTCGACATCCATTCCGATACCTCCGAAGGCTTCGGGAGATCCGGTGAGAAGGATTTCGCTGCCGTCAGGTGAGAACATCGCCCCCTGCATGAATCCGTCCTTCTCAACAAGAGGGGTGGATTCGAGGGTCTCGAGGTCTACAAGGTAGAGGGTGCTGAGGGTGGTGGGACGCTTTTCGAGCCTTTCCTCGCTTACGTTCAAAAGGGCTTTCTTGCCGTCTTTTGATATGTCAGAAATCCGGCTGCTGTGGTGTCCCCACGTCAGACGCTGCATGCTTCCGGTAGCGATGTCGTACTTGAGCGGATATGACCTTGACCTCCATCCCGGCTGACGGTCATCCGGGGAGAGTATCCTGTAGATGTCCTGCTTTTCCCTGGGGCCTTCCTCGCTCATCGTGTAGATGAGGAAGTCTTCAGTAGGAGCGATTGAGAACATGCCGTCGGGTATGTTTTCCGCTATGACTGATTCATTTCCTGTGGAAGGGTCCACGGCGACGAGCATGGTGCCGGACGGCTCCCTTCTTGAAAGCCAGTAGCGGTTGGATCGGGGCATCCATGAGACCCGGTCGGTTCTGGTGGAAAGCACTCTTCCCGTAGCCACTTCGCTTATTTCAGTGAATGAGGACGAACGTCCGCCCTCCAGTGTCCTGGAGTAGGTGGTTATCATGTAGTCCCCGTCAGGAGATACTGATACTCCTGACACCCTGGTGCCGAGAAGAACGTCCTTGAGACCGTAAAGGTGCTTGCCGTCCTCCCTTAATGAAATGAGGTTGTCATCCGTGGACGTGACTGTCGCCTTGAGGTCTGCCGGCTTGCCTGGTGCGAGGAGGTATTTTATCTCTACAGTGTGTGTTCCGGGAGAGAGGGTGTTGTCTCCTCCGGAAATCTTCTTCCCGTCAAGATATACGGCGTGCTGTTCAGCGGAAGTCTCCACTTTGATCTTGGCGGAGCCGTAACCCGTGGCTTCGAAGTTGAATGCCGCCGCACCGATCGCATAGTCACCTGCGACTGAAGGAAGGGCGTCACCGCTGATGGTAGGGCTGTCGGCAGTTGTCTTGACCGGTGAGGACTCGAGCAGTTCCTTGAAGGAGAATGCTTTGCCCTTCACGTTCAGGGAATCCAGCACGATAGGCGCCTTGACCGGGAAAGGCCCTGAATAGCGGAAGCGGTTCACTTCGATGTCCTTGGCCGTCATGCAAATGCAGATGGCCAGAAGAAGGGTGGAGAAGAGTGTTCTTTTCATGGGGTATGTCAGTTGTTGATTTGCAGCGGTGATGTTCCCTTGCGGGACGGGACAAATATAAGTCTTCCGCTTCTCAATGGCAAGAAGAGGACAAAAGAAAACACCGGAGGGGCAATCTGCCTTCTCCGGTGCTCAAAGCGTCTGGTCCTTTGGCTTATTCTCCCAGGACAAAAGGCTTCAGACCTTCAGCGGCTTTTTCGGCGGTGATCCTTACCCCTCCGTTGTCAAGGTCAATGAGAATGTAGCGGTCATTCCCCATGCCGAGTTCCTTCATGTAGGAGAGCTGGCGGAGTCCGTGCCGGGTCTCGATCCTTTCGAGCATGTCATGGTGCTCTTCGGCGGTCATGGCGTAGATGATGTCGATGCAGGCCTGGTCAACGGCCAGGATGTCGGTCGAGGAGAGAATGCCCACATTGGGGGTCACTACAGGCTCTGCGGCGACGCCTTCACAGTCACATGAGACTGACATGTTGCGCATCACGTTGACGTAGGTGACCTTCTTCCCGAAGTGGTCGATAGTCGCCTTTGTGGATTCGGTCATCCTTTCCATGAACTCCTCCTCCTTGATGTCCCACTGGTCATCCTGACCCGGGGTTGTATGGATCCATGCTTTGCCGATCCTTCCGTCAGCGCATCCGATGCCGATATTCTTGTTGCTTCCTCCGAATCCTCCTTGGGTGTGGCCCTTGAAGTGGGTGAGAGCTACCATGGAGTCATAGTCGAGAAGGTTCTTTCCGACGCTCATCTCTTTGAACCATTTGCCGTTCTTCACGGGAAGCAGAGCGGTTCCGTCTTCGTCCAGGATGTCGACTTTGCAGAAAGTCCAACCGTTGACTTCCAAGGTCTTGCGATGAAGATCCGTGGTGTAGCGGTCTCCTTCATAGTAGGTGTTGGTCTCGATAATGTTCGCGTCCGGGAAATCTTTCTCAAGAAGGGCCTTGACCCATTCTCTTGGGATTATGTTCGGTCCGTGCTGCTCACCGGTGTGGAGCTTCACACCGACGTGGCCGGTTATCTCGGAGTTCACTTTCTCGTATGCCTTGATGAGGCCTTCAGCAGAGAGGTCACGGGTGAAGTACACGACCGATTCTTCACCGGTACGCTGGTCGTAGGGCACGTATTTGTTGCCGTCTGTCCCGGGAACGGGAGTGGAGGCGTTCTTGTTTTTGACGCCGCATCCGCATGCCATTGCGAGTGAGGCCATGAGGGCAAGTTTCATAAGTGTTTTCATTGTGCTTTATCCATATCATCCGGATATATTTCCGGAATATCTTTTCAAAAATAAGGAGAAATCATCAATTTTCAAAGAGCAATGGAACCTTTCAGTTTAAAAGTGTAAGCGTCCGGCCAAAGAATTATACCTATTAATATAAAAAGCCTTTCTGTGCCCCTGTAATGGCGTTTTTCTTCAGAAATTTCAGATTATCATTTTGAAATTCACTTGTTTTTCTTATCTTTGTATCCCGTGTTCATCTTAAAAGGTCTATCATTATGGAATACGGGTTCGACAATCAGAAGTACGTAAGGATCCAATCGGATCACATCAAGGAGCGCATCTCCAAATTCGGTGACAAACTATACATGGAGTTCGGCGGAAAGCTTTTCGACGACTACCACGCCAGCAGGGTTTTGCCCGGATTCGAACCTGACAGCAAACTGAAGATGCTCATGAACCTCAAGGATGACGCCGAGATCGTGATTGTCATCAGCGCTGTGGACATCGAGAAGAACAAAGTACGCAGCGACTTGGGCATCACATATGACGTGGACGTTCTCCGCCTGAGGGACGAGTTCATGGCCAGGGGACTGTCCGTGAACAGTGTCGTCATCACCCATTTCAACGGACAGGCCAGTGCTGAAGCTTACCGTAAACGCCTTGAAAATATGGGTATTAAGGTCTACTATCACCATACGATTGAAGGCTATCCCAACAATGTTGCTCTCATTGATTCCGATGAAGGCTTCGGAAAGAACGATTACGTCGAGACCACCAAGCCCCTGGTCGTGGTTACGGCTCCAGGTCCCGGAAGCGGCAAGATGGCTGTGTGCCTGAGCCAGCTCTACCAGGAGAACAAGAGGGGAGTGAAGGCCGGCTACGCGAAGTTCGAGACCTTCCCCATCTGGAACCTTCCCCTTACACATCCCGTCAATGTCGCATATGAAGCGGCTACCGCGGATCTTGACGATGTGAACATGGTCGACCCCTTCCATCTGGACGCATACGGCGAAGTCGCTGTGAACTACAACCGTGATGTGGAGATATTCCCTGTGATGAACGCCCTTTTCGAGGATATCTTCGGAACCGCTCCATACAAGTCCCCGACCGACATGGGAGTGAACATGGTCGGATTCTGCATCAGCGATGATGAAGTCTGCCGCAAGGCATCCTATCAGGAGATAATAAGGAGATACTATACCGCCCTTTGCAACTTCGCTGACGGAAAGGCTACTGAAGAAGAGGTGAACAGGATAGTTCTCCTGATGAAGAGGGCGAAGATCTCAACCTCGGACCGCAAGTGCACTGTCGCCGCCCAGGAGAGGATGGAGAAGTCAGGCCTTCCTTGCGCCGCTATCGAACTCTCCGACGGTACGATCCTCACCGGTGAGACAAGTTCGCTTCTCGGACCATGCTCGGCTCTTCTTCTGAATGCTCTGAAGCATTTCGCGGATATTCCTCACAACGTGAAGCTCATCCCCCAGACCATGATCGAGCCTATCCAGAAGACGAAGGTCACCTATCTTCACGGACACAACCCCCGTCTCCATACTGATGAGGTGCTGGTGGCGATTTCGATGATGAGCCTCATTGACGAGAACTGCAAACTCGCCCTTGACCAGCTTCCCAAGCTGTTCGGTGCACAGGTCCATTCCACCGTGATGCTGAGCGAAGTCGACCGCAAGACTTTCGCCAAATTGGGCATAGGCCTTACTTGCGATCCTGTAAGAAGGATAAAGGACCTTCAGAAGAAGTCATTCGGAATAGATGTGGACGTCGACTAGTGTCTGCATATGCCTCCGGTGCTCATAGCATATCTGATCGTCATAAACCTGGTCACTCTTTTCGCTTTCATCATAGACAAGAAGAAGGCGAAACGCTCCAAGTGGAGAATCCCGGAAGCCACGCTTCTGGGACTGGCCGTTCTGGGCGGAAGCATAGGAGCATGGCTGGGCATGAGACTATGGCGTCACAAGACTCTCCATAACAAGTTCCGGTTCGGTATACCTCTGATCTTCTTGGTGCAGTTGGCCATTGCCTTTTTCCTTCTGAAATAGCTCAAGTTGAGAATTGTGCAAATAAAATGCAGATGGAATCAAACTTTTTCGGGTGGGATTCTGTATTTTTGCCCTATAGGAAACCAATAACCAATCATATTATGACCAGATTGTTTTATTCTTTAGCTATTGCCGCGGCATTCTCCGTTTCTGTCGGATTGTCCGCACAGACCATCAAATCCCAGATAGTCGAAAATGGGGGAACAGGCCCCTATAAGGCTGTCGTTGTCGGGGATGAGTCTCTTCCGGCTTTCACCGTCTACCGCCCTCAGGATATGGGAGAGGCCGGTAAACTTCCCGTCATCCTTTACGCAAACGGAGGTTGCGCCAACTCAACCACTGAGATGCGTTTCCTTCTCAACGAACTGGCTTCATACGGTTATATAGCGGTAGGTATAGGCCCTTATGATGAGGATGACCCCAATGAGAAGTGGGCGGGTGTTCTTCGGACCATGGGCGTTACAGCCAAAAAGATGATCCTCTCCAACGGACAGGAGGTGAAGACCCTTTCTGCAGAAGAAAGGCGGAAATATGATGAGCAAATGAGGAAAGAGATTGAAGAGGCTATGAAGCAGCAGAACAAAGCAAAGGCTCCCGCTCCCTCAGAGCGTCCTTTCCAGACTTATCCCGGTCAGCTTCTTGAAGCCATGGACTGGCTCACAGCCCAGAACGCCGACCCCAAGAGCGAGTATTACCACAAGATCGATCTTGACAAAGTGGTTGCAATGGGACAGTCATGCGGTGGAGCGCAGGTGTTGGCGGTCGCTCATGATCCAAGGATCAAGACCTGTGTGATTCTCAATTCAGGTATAGGTGACATGGTGATGCAAGGAGCCACCCAGGAGAACCTGAAGAATCTCCATACCCCGATGCTCTATCTTATCGGCGGTCCCGAGGATGTCGCGTTCCCCAATGCGGCAAAGGACTACGAGAGGATCAAGGAACTCCCTGTCGTGATGATCAACACCATTGACGGACATTGCGGAACATACTATGAAAGAAACGGAGGAGCATATGCCGTTGTAGTCCACAAGTGGCTTGACTGGCAGCTGAAAGGCCAGGCGGGCCAGAGCGGAATCTTCCTCGATGACGACTGCTTCAGGGCTGTTTATCCCGAGTGGACCGAGGTAAGGAAGAACTGGTAGTATATCTCCGGCATTATAAGTGAAGAAGGGCTCCCGAACCACCAGGTAAGGGAGCCTTTCTTGATGCTTTTCTTTAAGGGATCCTACGGGAACAGCACTTCAAGTCCGTCGTAAGCCGCTGCAATGGGATCGGGCAGGGTCCTGTCGAGTTCAGCCTGTACCGGGTGCAGGGACCTTGCCAGATGGGTTATGTAGACCTTCTGGCCGGGGACATGGAGATATTTGCCGGTATCGGTGAGGACCTTCACGGTGGTGGCGACTGTAGCAACGCTCGAGTGTGTGAATATCCTGTAGTCCTCCTCGTATCCGAGACCCATTGTGGCCTCCATGATGATTCCGGTGATGAAGGTGTTGCCCCTCACGTGGCGGTCCATTCCGGCCATCTGTGCAGCCCTGGCGGTGATTCCGCCGGTGTCGGTAGCGTAGAGGACTCTCGCTGAGTCTTTCTCGACAAGGTAGATGAGCGTCTGCTCGGTGAGGTAGTTGGAAGCGTGGTTGGCGGGAAGGGGAGTGAACTTGAGGCCTTTCTCTTCTACGCTTTCGCCGATTGTAAGAGGAATTATTTCAGGGGCGGGTTTGCCGGTTTCCTCGGACGCTTTACGGAAGTCATCCTTTGCCCTTTCGAGCCATGTTTCACCTAGATACGCCCTCTTTATTCCGAGTTCTACGGCAGCTTTGGCGTTGTAATGGTCGTTGTGCGAATGGGTGTAGAAAATCACCTCCGGCTTCGGACCCTCAGGGAGCATGTCGACGGCGGAGCCGTTGAAGTCGATAAGGACCTTGCCGTCTAGAAGGACGCTCGCATTGCGCCTTCTCTCTCCGTCTTCCCTAGGAGCGAACCAGTCCGCTGCTCCTGTTCCGAGGAACCTCACCTTGATGCCTTCACCGGTGGGGATGTACTCCTTGGGGCCCTGTTCCATAGGGGGGAATCCCCCTCTTGGCGCTCCGCCGGGAGGACGCTGCCCCTGTGGAGGCACCTGGTCTTCGGCAAAAAGGGAGAGTGGATTCAGAGCTGTAGCCGCGACTGTCCCCGCCGCTGCCACTTTTATGAAATCTCTTCTTTTCATGTTATTGTGTGTTTGTGTTTATCGCTTCAAGGTGACTGAACGGCTTCCGCTGCGGTATTCCTTTCCGCCGATCATGGCTGTCACTCCGACCGGGATTTCTACATCGAGATGAAGTCCGTTACGGTGAACCTTAAGTATGCCGTAAGGGGTATCGAGAGAAACATCCACCTCTTCCAGCCCTTCAGGAATCTGAGGCTCGATGAGAACTTTCCTGTAACCTTCATCAATGGGGAAGATCCCGCCGAGCGCCTGATAGAACCAGCTTCCGATTCCGTTGAAGCAGTTGTGCATCCTGCTTCTCATTCCGCTCCAGTGCTCCCATGTGCCGGTGGCTCCGTTGTCTATCATATAAAGGTAACCGGGATAATCCCTTTGTTTGAGGAGTGAATAGAACCAGTCGCATTCTCCATTGAGTGTAGCCCATTCGGTTATGATCGGCACACCTACGAGTCCTGTCATGAGATGTCCTTTGTACTGGTTGGCTGTACGCTCTTTAAGTACTTCTGTCACTTTGCTTTCAAGCTCCGTAGGAGTGACCCCGACAAGCATCGGGTAGGTCATGTCTATCTGGCTTCCGGAAGCGTAGGTTCCGTCCTCCTCATTATAGAACTCCTCGTGGATGCGCTTACGCAGGGCTTCAAGACGCTGGAGGAACTTTTCCGCATCTGAGTCTTTACCGAGGACAGTGGCTATTCTTACCAGATCCTCGTATACCTGGCAGAGTGAACAGTTGTTCACAAGACCGACGCTCTTGGGATCCGAAACGTTGACGGACCCGAAAGGTGCCGCCCAGTCTCCGAGGAACCATTGGCGGTAAGGCATGTCCGGCCAGGGAGTGAGAAGCCCGTCCTTGGTGTAAGCGTCCACGTAATCCAACCAGTGGATCATAGTTGGATAGCACCTTTCAAGGACTCTTTGGTCAGCATAGCTCATCCAGCTCCTCCAAGGGGCCTGGACTATGAAGGAACACCAGTAGGGACCGCCGCCGGCGGTGTAGGGATTGGGTGCCGTATGGGGAAGACCTCCGTCGGGCTTTATCGAATCGTTCCATGCCTGGAGCCAGTTCAGGTACAGGGGAGCGACATCGGCCATCAGCTGCAGGGAAAGGGTGGAAGCGTTTCCGTCTCCGCCGTATCCCAGCCTTTCAAGATTGGCGCAGTCGACCATGTATCCTGCGAAAGCGAGGTTCTCCAAAGTGTGGTCAACCATGTTGTAGATGTCGTTCAGGTCTTCGTCCGAGCTGCTGAAAGATGAGTATTTGCCGTAATCCGTCCTCATCCTCAAGGCTGTGAAGTCGGAAGCGGATGGAGTTTGGTCCAAGCCTTCAAGAATCACATAGCGGAACACGTGGTGGTTGAACCTGTTGGCGAAAGTGTCTCCTCCTTCCTTTCCGGAAGATATGTAAGTATTTGAACTGACGGCGTCAACCATGCCGTTTGGATAAACGTAGTCCGCGAAACGTGCTGTACTCACATGTCCTTCAGGCATTTGTGGAAGACGTGCTTCGAACATGGCGTTCACGACCTTGCCGAAGTCAAGTATCCATCCGTCATTGTACTCCTCCACCGAAACAGGCTGCAGAGCTTCCTGTATCCTTACTGGCTCGCACATCTGCTGGGAAGATACGATCCCTTCGACCTTGACGACGTCCACCGGTCCCCATTCCATGGCGGAGAGATCCTTGCTTTCCAAAGAGGCGGGGAATATCCTCGCGTCCATTATTTCGCCGTTGAACCCGTGGAAATTCCATTTTCCCGGGTCGGAGTATCCGCTCCATGTTCCTTCCCACGTCCCGTCGGTGGACAGTATGACTGAGACATCGCTTCCGGAGAACGCGTCGAGTTCCGCTTTCACCAGCGGACCCTCATAGGCGGCGTTGAAGGTCTCTTTCTTGTACCATCCTGATCCTGTCCAAAGGACCAACTCGTTCTGCCCCTCCTGAAGCAGGGAAGTGACATCGTAAGCCATTATCAGTGAGCGCTTGTCAAGTTGTGACACGGCAGGGTTGAGGACATCGTCCTCGGCGACTTTCTTGCCGTTGAGATAAGCCTCGTGGTATCCTAGAGTATTGACGTAAAGGACTGCAGTAGGGGGCACTGATTCAATGGTGAAAGATTTCCTGAGGATAGGGGATCTTCCTTCGCCCGGAGCGGCTCCGATGAATTCCCCGGCCATGGGACCGCTCTCCAGGATTCCCACTCCGAAACATTGGGGAGCGCTCCAGGAGGATTTCTTGCCGAAGGGACCGCTTACCCTGACTCTCCACCATGCGATGGTCTTCTGTCCGAGGGCTTTCCCTCTATAGGGGACCATGATCTGGTCAGATGAACGGACTTTTCCGGATTCCCACAGGTCCGCTTCCCCACTGAGAAGGGCACCTTCGCTTGACGCGACCTGGATTTCGTAGGCGGACTGCTTGAAAGATTGGGCGGACGAGAGGATCTTCCAACTGAAGTGCGGCTGTGTGGAGTCGATTGCGAGAGGGGAGGAGAGATTCTCGCACAGCATGTCGTATGTGCTGAAATCTTCGCACGAAGATACTACGGCAGCAAATAGGGCTACCTCGCAGATGATTCTGAAGATTGACCTTTTCATGGCAGGGATAGTTGATGAGGGGAAATGCGACTCAAATATAATGATTTCCCTTGAAAATGACCACCTGATGAAAAGGAATCGTTCCTTTATTGTACCGCTTTCAGCCCGATTATGGAACCTATCAGAGTTATGGTGAAAAGAAGCCTCCAGAAAGTTGCCGGTTCCTTGAACACGAAGATCCCCAGAAGGACCGTTCCTACGGCGCCGATGCCGGTCCAGACCGGATAGGCGATACCTATTGGTATTTCCTTCACGGCTTTAGCCAGGAGGACCATGCTGAGAATGTAGAGGAATACGAATACGGCGTACCAGAGGGTGGCCTTGCCGCCGGTGGCGAGGTTGCCTTTTTCCAGGCAGAATGCGAAACCGCATTCACATAGTCCGGCGAGAATGAGGATGAGCCAGTGCATATTTTAAAGCGTTGAGGATGAGAGTCCTTGCTTGAGGGCTGCAGCTTTCCCACCGGCGTCTCCTTCCAAAGGACCCTGCAAAGATAGGGGATTCCTCCGAAAGGGGCAAACCGGTGGGGAGTGCAGGGTGCGGGGAGTCAGATTCCCGCTCCGTCAAGGAACTGCTCCTGAGTCCTTCCCTGGAGTATCCTGGAATGTGGCGGTACGCTGTGCGTCAGCCAGACGTTTCCGCCGATGACGGAACCTTCACCGATCGTTATCCTGCCCAGGAGCGAAGCGTTGCTGTAGACAGTGACGCCGTCCTCGATTATGGGATGCCTCGGAAGGTTGCGGGGCTTTCCGGACTCGTCGTACTTGAAGTTCTTCGCTCCGACGGTAACTCCCTGATAAAGGGTGACATGGTTCCCGATTATCGCAGTCTGGCCGATCACGACACCGGTCCCGTGGTCTATCGCGAAATGATGCCCGATTTTCGCCTGGGGGTGGATGTCTATTCCCGTTTCTGAATGGGCGTATTCGGTGAGCATGCGGGGAATGATCTCCACTTCCAAGGAATCCAGCTCATGGGCTACCCTGTAATGGGTCATGGCCATGACGGCCGGATAGCAGTACACTATCTCCTGGAAGTTCTGGGCTGCCGGGTCATTGCCGGCTATGGCTTCGACATCCTGGGAAAGGAGTTCGGCGAGGATGGGGATCCTCCGCTCGAATTCCACTCGGACTTTCTCACCGCAGATTTCCTCAAGGATGGCGGAGGCACCGTTCACGGAGTCTTCGTAAGGAACGAATGTGTATTCGGGGAAGAAAGCGTCCGAGAGATAACCCATCAGGTCGCGGAGCTTCAGTCTCAGTTGTTTGTTCGGAATGTCCATTTCTTTGTCCGTTTATTTTCTTTGTGTGAAAAGTCCTGTGGAAAGGTATCTCTCTCCCGTGTCAGGAAGAAGGGCGACTATCATTTTGCCTGCGTATTCCTCTTTACGGGAAAGGCTGAGAGCCGCATGGAAAGCCGCTCCTGATGAGATTCCTACGAGAAGCCCTTCTTTTGAAGCGAGCATCCTCGCACCTGAAGCCGCTTGGTCATCGGTGACCGTCACAACTTCGTCCACTGCCTTCGGGTCATAGGTCCCCGGCACGAATCCGGCTCCTATGCCTTGGATCTTGTGGCTTCCGCTCCGACCTTCAGTAAGGACGGGACTGCCCGCGGGCTCGACTCCTACTGCTTTGATTCCGGGATTGTGCCTCTTGAGGGCTCTCCCGGTTCCGCTTACTGTTCCGCCGGTCCCCACTCCTGCGACGAAGACGTCGACCTTTCCGTCTGTGTCCCTCCATATTTCCTCGGCTGTTGTCTTTTCATGGGCCAAGGGATTGGAAGGGTTGGTGAACTGGCCGAGTATGACGGCTCCAGGTATTGATTCTTTCAGTTCCTCCGATTTGGCGATGGCGCCTTTCATTCCTAGAGAGGCAGGAGTCAGTTCTAGAGTCGCACCCAAAGCGGCAAGAAGATTGCGCCTTTCCTGGCTCATTGATTCAGGCATGGTGAGGATGACTTTGTATCCTCTAGCGGTGCCCACCCATGCGAGGCCTACTCCTGTATTGCCGCTTGTGGGTTCGATTATCGTGGCGCCTTTTTGGAGGATGCCATCCTTTTCGGCGTCGAGGATCATCTGGAGAGCGATGCGGTCCTTCGCTGAGCCTCCGGGATTGAAGGCTTCGATCTTGAGAACGAGACGGGCTTTCTGCCCTTCATAACCTGTGACCTCCAGAAGAGGGGTGTTCCCGATGAGGTCCGTAAGAGAATTGTGGATCATGGTAAGTAGCGTTTTATATGTTTTTTATCGTTATCAGAGGAGTGGCCATAAAACAAAAAAGCACAGTCCTTGGCTTGGACGGTGCGTTTGCTTTTTTGACCCGTAACCGGGAAAAGACTATTCGGAACAATCTATGGAAGAAGCCGGCACCATCCTTATGGGAGGGTACAACAACAAGCCATATTGAGTTCCTTTGTCATGAAGTTTGCTCGATTCTTTGCAAAGAAAAAGAATCTGAACGGAAATTCCAAAGGATGGAGATTGTTTTGGATGATTTTCGATAATAAGTGAATCGATTGTGGTTTGACTTATTATGGAAAAGAGCTAACTTCGTATGCCAATGAAAAAAGGAGAAAACCATCTCTCGACCCTCTCGGGGGCTGATTGTGTAATGTCTCCGGATAAAAAGCCACATTTATGAATCTCAGACGCATTTTTTCAGCAGGAATCCTTTTCCTTTCGGTTTCATTGTTGACTCTGTCAGCCAAAATCACACTTCCTCCTCAGATAGGGGACTATATGGTCCTCCAGAGGAACACATCTGCGGGCATTTGGGGTTGGGCGGACCCCGGTGCTGCTGTGAAGGTCACTACATCCTGGAACGGGCAGGAGTATTCCGCCAAAGCCGATAAGGACGGAAAATGGAAAGTGAAGGTGAACACTCCCGAGGGAAGTTACACAGAATATGCTGTGACCATTTCATCGGGCAAGGAGAAGATCACCCTGTCCCATGTCCTTGTCGGGGAAGTATGGCTCGGCTCGGGTCAGAGCAATATGGAGATGCCTCTCAAAGGCTTTGACGGATGTCCTGTCGAAGGTGCGCTCCAGGAGATAGTGCAGGCCGGAAGATACAAGGGCAGGATCCGTTTCGCCACTCTTCCGAAAATTGAGGCCTATTCCCCGTTGAAGATTTCGGATGCTCCATGGAAGGAGAGCTCTCCCCAGAATGCTCCCATGTTCGGTGCGGCCGCATGGTTCTTCGCCAAGAACCTGACTGAAGTGCTTGATGTCCCGGTGGGCATCATCAACAACGCATGGGGAGGAAGCTGTGTGGAAGGATGGCTTCCGCAGGAGATTGTGAAGGAATATCCCGGAGTCGCTTCCGACTCCTTGGAATGCAGGAAGATAATGATGGCCATGAGCCGCCCCATGATAATGTATTACGGCCAGTGGTGCCCGATAAGGGACTATACTTTCAAGGGGGTCATCTGGTATCAGGGAGAGAGCAACGCCAATGACAGTGCAGTATTCTATGCTGACAGGATGGCCACTCTCATTGACCTATGGCGCAAAGAGACCGGGAATCCTTCCCTTCCTGTCTATCAGGTGGAAATAGCCCCGTACAAGCAGAACGGTACCCTTGACGGTCTCGAGAGCGCCATTCTGAGGGAGCAGCAGAGGCTTTGTGCCGAAAGGACGGACAACTGCTGGATAATCAGCACGAACGACCTTGTCTTCCCTTATGAACAGACCCAGATCCATCCTGCCAAGAAGAAGGAAGTGGGAGAAAGGCTGAGTTATCTTGCTTTCAACCATACATACGGGCTGGATTATTTCCCCGGAGCGGCGCCTTCTTACGAATCAATGGACTTCGAAGGGAATTCCATAGTGCTGACTTTCGATGGAGTGCAGCAGGCTGGAGGCTTCAACAGGGATTCCGGAATAGAGGGGTTCGAAATCTGCGGTCCTGATCTTCAGTGGCATAAGGCTGAGGCCAGTGTCATGCCGTACGTCGGAACCTTTACGGTGAGTTCTCCGGAAGTGAGTGATCCTGTCGCGGTGAGGTATTCCTTCAGGAACTTCCTTCCGGGCAATCTTGCCGGAGCGAACGGCCTTGCCGTTCATCCTTTCCGTACGGACAGGCTGATCGAAGGGGAAAAACCCCTTGGTAAGGCGGATATTCCTGACGGTGACTTCGAAGGGAGATGGACAGGGACAGGCGTCCTCGCAGGTCTGGACAACCAGCCTTTTTCAGTGGATGTGACATTCCGCAAAGGGCAGGACGGGAAATGGATCTGCTCCATCCCAGGGAAAGAAGACCAGGAGGCGTTCGTCACGGGTGACAGGATTTCATTCAACGGCGATATGGGAGGGCTCAGTCTGCCGATGCGGCTGAAATACCATAAAGACGGTTCCGTCTGGGCTGAAATCATGGGTAATCCCGTTGTTGAGCTCCACAGGCAGTAGAAATCAACCAGACAATACGACAGATGATGGAAGAACCCGTACTCAACGCCCACAACAAGGAGGAATACCCTCCTATGCACACGGCTGAGCATATACTCAACGCCACCATGGTGAAAATTTTCGGCTGCCCAAGGTCGAGAAACGCCCATATAGAGCGCAAGAAATCAAAATGCGATTACCTTCTTTCCGAGTGTCCTTCTTCAGAGCAAGTGGAACTGATTGAGAAAACAGTGAACGATGTGATTGGAAGGAACCTCCCGGTCATGATAGATTTTGTGCCGAAGGAAGAAGCAGGGGCTTTCCTGGATCTGAGCAAACTGCCGGATGATGTCTCTGATACCATCAGAGTGGTGAGGGTGGGGGATTACGATGCATGTGCATGCATAGGAGCACATGTGAAGAACACTTCCGAGATAGGGACTTTCAGGATCCTGAGCCACGATTTCGAGAATGGCCGGTGGAGAGTGCGCTGGAAAGTGCAGTGATAACGCCGCAGAGGCCATTTATTATACTTTCTTCCCAGCCAATATTTCTATCATTCCCTTTGGCGTTACAACGAAGGGGGTATTCGGAAAATGTTTGAGGTAGCCGGTGACAAGATATGCGTCCTCCTTGCTCATCTTTACTTCATAAAAAACGATGTCATCCGGATCAGGTAATGAAACATCGGCTTTCACTTGAATCGTATTGATTCCGAAATCCTTGAAAGCGGAAATGATCATTTCTACCTGTGCCTTTGTGAATGGAAACTTAGGACGGGAAAGCACTTCCTGATACTCGGAAAGAATCTCGTCATTGAATAACGGGGTAATGCTGCCGCACAAGATTGCTGAAATGACTTGTGCCGGATAGGACGTTCCGTCCTTGGAGAAGAATGACGAGACGATTACATTGGTATCGATAACTGCAAAGATTCTATCCACGTCGGGCATTGCGCACCTCCTTGATCTCTGCATTGATTTCATCCAGTGTCATCTCTGGAATGCCGGCCTCAGCAACAGCAGCGCGCATGGAGGCGAAAGCATCCAGCGCAGTCTGCCGCTTCTGTGCTTCTGATTCGGAGCGGATTTCAAAGGGAATGCGACGCTCCCGCACGACGGCTTTCATGAAGATGTTTATGGCCGCTGTGGTGCTTATCCCGAAATCTTCGCAAAGACTATCGAAACTGTTTTTGAGTGACTGGTCCACTCTAACTGAAATAGTAGCCTGTGGCATAGTGCTTTTGTTTTGCTGTTGTATTGCAAATATAATGCAATATTTTAGCAAAATGATGAATTTTGCAAGAAAAATGCAGTTTTGTTATCAGTGTTTATTCGCGAAATATCGCTTGAAGACGCGTTCCGACTGGCCCTCCGGGATGCCGGACTGTCAGCCTGTTCTCGGTTGCATATGATACGGATTCCGAGTCACGATTTCGAGAATGGCCGATGGAGAGTCTGTTGTCTTAAAGGGCTTTTTCCATTCTGAAGCAGGAGAATGAACCGCTCTGAACAGGAGCGGAATAATCCCCCGTATATCCCATGTTTTCATAGAATGCCACCTTGTTGTCGCGGCTTTCTACAACCGCCTTTGTGAATCCCGTTTCCTTGGCCCATTCCTCCGCCTCTTTCACTACCAGAGTTCCGAGCCCCTTGTGCCTGTACTCGGGAAGAACCACTATCCTTCCCAGCATCATGCTTTCCTTATCCAGGGGATACATCCGGCATGTGGCTACTGGAAGGTAGTCATCTACGGCCACTATGTATAGAGTGTCGGGGGTGTCGTGCCCGTCGAACTCCTCCTCCAATGTGATATGGTGTTTCCTGGCCATGGCCTGGATCCGGACATAGTATGCGCCTGCACGCTGCGCAAGTGTGGTAGCTCTCAAGATTTCCATGGGGCTAATATAGTTCAAAAAACTTTCCCTTCACCCACCTTCCCATAAGAAATGCCGCCATACTCCTGCCCATGGAGCATGACGGCGCACCCTATACACTAATTACACAAAACCGACCGTTACAGCCGTTGGAACTGTATCTTGTAGAGGTTCGAGGTGGTGTCGTCTCCGACCCACACGCATCCTCTTTCATGGTCGATATAAATGGCTTCACCATTGTCAATGAAAGGCACGGGATAAGAGGCGAGGACATCGCCTTCCACCGTGCAGATGTTTATTGTCCGGCGGTCGCTGTCCGCGATCCAGAGACGGTCCCTTACTGGATCATAGTACAAGTCCGCTATCTCGTCAGTTCCGGTCAGTTCCTTCCTGGATACCATGCCGTCCTTCAAAGAGTAAAGCATAAGGAGGTTCGGCTTTTTCTGGTTTCCGATGAACATCATGCCGTCCTTGTACCAGGTTATCCCTTCAAGTCCGCGGTTGGTCCCTAAGCCAACGTCGCTTATGGTGCATACCTCTTCGGGAGAAGAGTATTTCCCTGAAGGGAGCCTCATCACCTTCTGGTCGCCTTCCAGCACGTAATATACGTCACCTGTCGAATGGTCAACGGTGACACCTTCGCAGTCGAGCGGATAATTCTGATAGAAGGGGAGAGTCTCTCCGCTGACGCTCACCTTGTACACTCCGTCTTCGTCCGATGCGGCGAGGAATCCTTCCCCGTCAGGGGACAGGCAGAGCCCGGAGACTTCCGGAACGGTCGTGCTCACGGTATCATAGCTTATCATGACGGGCAGGTAGTTCACTTTCTTGAACTCGTCCCAGTCGTAATACGGCCAGTTGTCGGTTTCCATGGGAAGGGATGTCTCCTTTCCGTTAAGAAGGACCTTGAAGAGGACCTTCGGGTTCCTTTTGCTCTTGTAGAACACGAAATGCAGGTTCGCTCCCATCGGGACATCCTGGAGACGGCTCCAGACGGGGATGTCGTCGGGGTTCTCGACATTGTGGTCATACCCGTCGACTCCAAGGCACATGAGAAGCGGCAGGAACGTGTAGTCGTGGCCGAACCTCAGGTCAGCACCTCTCTTTCCGGATGCTATCCTCTCGTCAGCCTTTTCTATCATGTCGTTTACGATGGGTTGGTATCCAAGGTGAGTGGGATAGGCCTGGGCATAGAACTGGAAGTTGTCGATCTTCCAGAGACTGATCCTCTCTTCGGGGGTGAAGATGAAGTTGAAGTCGAGGTCCGTGTCGAGGCTGTTCATGCCGGCTCCGAAGAAATAAAGGTATGATACGAAGTCCCAGTGGCCCCTTCCTTCAAGGGCCTTCTCGGGATCGGTGAACAACCTTTTCAGTATGGCCTCATAGTCCACGGTCCTTTCGATGTACTGTTCCCAGGTCTCATCGAAACGCAACTTCGATTCTGGGACGTACATCGCCCTGTCAGGGTTATGCGAATCCAACGGAAGGATTGCCTGCAGGAAACTGTACCCGAAGTTCTCGAATATGTCCAGTTTGGGTCTTTTCGCCTTCAGTCCCAAACAGAAAGCCGACATTGTCATGATGCATCTTGTGGAGGTGGATACCCTCGCCATGACGTAAGAGTCCTTCTTGAATATCCTCTTGAAACGCTTGAACATGAGGGCGGCGAGATTCTGCTGCTGTTCCCAGCCTTTCCGTGAAAGGTCTCCCGTGCGGTCCTTCACTGAGGGGTAGAGTTCATCGAATCTGGACTTGAACTCTTCTCCTGTGCTTGTGAGAAGACCGTTTTCGGCCGCAAAAGTGAATACTTCCTTAAGGGAGCTGTACATGTCGCTCTGCCATGCGTACCTTGCTCCGTGGCGGCCGTAGTGGCTCAGATAAAAGGGCTTGTATCCTCTGGGCGCCTTGGTGAGAGGAGAGTCCTCGGCAGGACACAGGTAGTCCGTTCCGGCAAGGTACTCCGGATGGGCCCCTAGGTCTTCAAGCCACTTCGGGTTGTTCGCATTTAGCAGCGTGCCGGCTGATATCGCAAGGACTGCCGCCAGCAGCAGTTTCACTGTGGTTCTCATTTCTTCTTCTGGTTTTTCTCCCTCCATTCGTTGGGGGAGCATCCGTACAACTGTTTGAAACGGCGGGAGATGCTCTTGGTGTCGCTTTCTCCCATCGAGATCGCAAGATTGGTTATCTGCTCGTCAGTGTCGATGAGCAGTTCGGCGAACCTCTTGATCTTGAGGTCTGAAATGTACTGGTAGATGGTCTGTCCGGTTACTGTCTTGAACCTCCGCTCAAGAAGACGGCGCGAAAGGGCGACTTCGCCCATCACGTCCTTGACCGAGATCTTCTTCTGGTTGTTGAGATGGATGAACTGGATGGCCTTCTGGATCTGCACGTCATCGGTGGCGAAAGCCGCAGTCGAGATTCTTCCGATGATCTTCAGGGGCCTCAGGATCACGTCTTCTATCGGGGCGTCGGGATTGAGCACGCGGTGCTCTATCATCTCGGCTGTCCTGTATCCTCCGTCCTCGATGTCGACCTGGATGCTGGAAAGCGGAGTACTCCCCAGGGTGCAGAGCAGCTCGTCGTTGTCCACTCCCATGACGGAAAGTTCCGAAGGTATCTTTATTCCGAGGGAATGGCAGGCTTCCACAAGGTTGTTCCCCTGGTTGTCGTCGCAGGCCATAATGCCTATGGGTTTGGGCAGGGAACGGAGCCATGTGGAGAGCTTCTCCCTCTCGTAATACCACAGGTGGTCGATATCCTGCATATTGTAGGCGAAAAGGGTGTCCCCGTGTCCGGCCGCCTCGACCTCACGTTTGAACCCTTCATACCTTTCGTCTGACCAGCAAACGCGGTTGAATCCGAAGAACCCGAAGTTCTTGAACCCCCTGTCGATGTAGAACCTTGCGGCCATCCGGCCGGTGCCGATGTAGTCCGCGGTGATGTTGGGGATCTGGGAGAACCTCTGCTTGAAGTCCTGGGCGACGGCGACGATGCCGTTCTTGGCGAAGAGCTCCACTTCATCGGTCTGTTCGAACTGGCCGATGACCGCGTCCGCTCCCCATTCCTTAGCCCATTTCACTACGCCGGGTATCCCGATCATCTTCTTGTAATCGGGAGGCATGCGGCAGATGGTCCACTGTTCTTTCTTGGCGGAGTAATTGATGATGCCTTTGAGCAGTTTGCTCGGGAAGGCCTCAGTGAAGTCGGATATTATCAGAAGTCTGAGCATATCAGTTCTTGTGATAGGATATTCCTAATGAATCGTAATACGGGTATTCGTTGTGGACGATGGTGCTGAAGAAAGAGTCGAAGTCTTCAGTGAAGAGAGGATCGTCCGAGGCGATGGTGTTCTCCCATTCGGGGGAGGCGTTCCATCCTCTTTCAAAGAGCCCGAGGGCTTTCGGGAAGAGGTAGTATGTGACATGGTCGAAGCTCCTTATCGTTTCCGCCCAGAGCTGTCCCTGGAGTCCGATAATGAAGGGCTTGCCCTTGGGGAGAAGCTCCATCTTCCCGTCGCTCAGGGATGAAATGTCCCTCATCTTGCGGTGGTCATCCCAACGGACCGACTTGTACACGTCGTAGGGGAGAAGGGAGAAGGACCTTCTTTCATCGGTGAAAGCCGCCCATGAATGGCCCCTTTCCTTCTTGGAGTCGTTGTAAGCCATGTCGAAATACAGGTTCGTGGCGTTGGAAAGCACTACCGGGACTCCCTGGTTCGCATACTCGTAGGGAAGCTCCTCCTTCGATCCGGACACGGACCAGAGGTTGGTAAAGAAGAGGTTCTCCTTCAGGGCTTCGAAAGTGTCGGGGTCGAGATGCTGAGCGACTTCCTGCCATCCGGCCAGTTTGACGCCCTTGTCTTCGGCGATCTTGACCACATTCTCGATATAGTAGTCCTTAAGCATGCTTATGTCGGTGATGCCTTCCTTCTCCATGAGCGCCTTGCATGCGGGGGACTGTGTCCAGGCACCGTCAGGGACTTCGTCTCCTCCGATATGGATGGCGTCAAGAGGCACTCCTGCTTCCTTGTAGATCGCGATTATGCCGTCGAACACTTTGCTTATGAAAGCGTAGGTTGAAGGGAGGGCGACATTGATTGCGTTGTCGGTGTAGTCCTGTACCGAGACGTAATCCGACTTGTCCTCCTTCTCTGAAAGAAGGTATGTCGTGTCACCGGTCTCCTCGGCCATCTTCTCCATGGACTTTATCGCCGCCCTGGAGTGTCCGGGGGTGTCGAATTCAGGAATCACGTGTATGCCCCTTTGATATGCGAATTTGAGGATCTCCACGAAATCATCCTTGGAGTAGAAGCCGTTTCCGGGGGCGTCGGGGTCATTCCTGTCAAGGGAGGCGCTGTAGGTGAGCTGGAGGGCGTCCGGCTCGGAGAATGATCCGTCATCGTTGAGTACCGGTATCCCTCTGAAAGCCCCGTATGAAGTGAGGTGGGGGAGTCCGGGGATCTCAAGCCTCCAGCCTTCATCGTCACCAAGGTGCAGGTGCAGATAGTTTCCCTTGTAATGGGAGATCATGTCTATGAGGGTGAGGAGGTCGTCCTTCTTGGTGAAGTTCCGGCTAACGTCAAGCATCAGTCCCCGGTAGGACATGTCAGGCCAGTCTGTGATGACTCCGTTGGGAACGGGTTTGCCGCCACAGTTGCGCTTGAGGTTCTCGAGGGTGACCTCAGCATAATGGGCGCCTTCTTCATCGGAGGATTCGATGGAGATGTTGCCGTCAAGGGTGATCCTGTACCATCCCGGGACTTCGTCACTCACGGTCCTGACAGTTCCTCTCTGTGCTTTGGACAGGTCAGTCTCTCCTTCTGTGAGGATCACGTCCTTGAGCTTTGGGACCATGTCGTATGCTGAAGTGGCCACTTCATTGTAACTGAACGAGTGGATATCTTCCGCTGGCAGGAACACGTGCTTCACTTCGATGGGAACGCTTTTCTGCCCTTTTTTCTGCAGGTAGAAGGCTTCTGGAGCCCTGCACTGGTTCACAAGTGCGCGTGCTTCATACCTTAGGGTCATCTCCTTCCCGTCAAAATCAGAGGAAGGGGCCACTCTGTATAGGGTTCCGCTCATGTGGATGATGTCGGCAGGGGAGTTCTCCTCCATGGTCACGGGGGTGCGGAACTGGCTGAACCAGATTGTCCAGTCACTTCCTTTCGGAGGATTCACGATCTCCATGGTGTGGGTTGTCTTTCCGGTCTGCGGATCGGTGGCGCCTTCAGTCCAGACGACTGAGCAGGGCTTAGCGCATGAAACGCATAGCGCAGTGACAAGCAGACTTTGCAGATATCTGAGTGTTCTCATCGCAAATTGTTTTCTGTACGGTACAAATTTGCGACAAATTATTAAAACGTTAAAGGAATTTACGCGAATTGCGATATCAAATACGCAAATTTGTACCTGCATAGAGCATCTTTGTTGTAAGGAAGAGACAAATAAACAGGAGACGGACCTTGGTGGCCCGCCTCCTGCGGTTGTTATGCTAAAGTCAGAGTACTGTGGTTCGCTTATTTCCAGTTGGTGTACTGTGCCTGTGCGGGATCTGTCCAGCCGTCATTCTGCTTGAGGACTCCGGCGGAGAGGCTGATCTCGGACTGAGGAAACGGGCGGAAGCCCCAAGTCGCTTCGTAGCGTGCCTTGTAACCGGGGCCCTGATCCTTCATCACGATCCAAGGACCGTTGGAGTTCTTGATGGGCTGTCCCAACTGGGTCTCGAGTGCGGCGATGCAGTAAGCTTTACCGTAGCGGCGCATATCAGTCCAACGGATGCCTTCGTAGCAGAGTTCGTGCTGGCGTTCCTTACGGATCGCATCTACACTGTATGCCTTGTCGGCGAGTCCGGCGCGGGCGCGGACGGCGTTCATTCCGCTCTTGCCGTTGTAGATGACCTTACCGTCAGTAAGCTCAGAGTGCATCAGCAGAACGTCTGCGAAGCGCAGGATCTGGAGGTTCTGCGGAGAGTGTCCGCGCTCAAGGTCTTTTCCTGTTCCGCCATATGCCGGCATTGAGGAGAATTCGAGCATGAACTTTCCGTTGTCTCCCAATGCGCCCCAGGTCTGGTATTTCTTCTGCCAGTAACCTGTTTCTTCATATTGAGAGTCGTTGCCCCAGGTGTATGTGTACGGAGGTTTCAGCTCCTCTTCAATACTGAAGATGGACGCCTGTTTGCGGATGTCTCCGGGTTCATCTTTGTCCCACTGGTCCCAGATGTAAGGGTTGGCGGTGACCCATCCGTATCCACGGCTGAACGGGAATGCGTTCAGTTCGTAGTTGGAACGCTTGCGTACGCCCATGTACTGGTCGAATTTGTTTCCGTAACGGGAAGAAGAGCTGAGGTTGGTGACGCAGACGCTGAACATCTCCTCGGGGTTGATGTCGTCGGTATACCACTCACCTTCAATGTTCTTGGCGTAAAGATAATCTTTCTTCGTGATTGAGTTCGTGTAAGGCCACATCAGACGGAAGTCTTTCACCAGCGAATGACCGCTGTTTGCGATGCAGTCTTCCAGGCTGCGGACGACGAAGTCCTTGCCCAATTGCTCATTGATGATCTCACCGCTCTCCAGGTCCACAAGCGGCAAGGCGGTGATGTTCTCCCCGTTCTTGTCTCCGTAGAAGCCTGTATAGAACAGATAGACGCGTGCCAGGATGCCTTCGGCGTCCCATTTGGTTGCGTGGCGCAGACCGGAGACACACTGGTTCCAAGGTTTGGAAGGCATGATCTCGATGGCTTTCTTAAGACCTGCGGCGATTGTTCCGTAGATCTCCTGGGTCGTACCGGGGGCAGGGTATTCGGATGCTTCGACCACGGAGTTCGGCACATTGGTGACCAGTGGAACGTCACCGAACATCTGGGCCAGTTCGAAAAGAAGGAATGAGCGGAGGAAATAGGCTTCTCCCATGAGCTGGTTGCGCATCTCCTCGTTTTCAACCTTGTCCAGGTTGGCTATAGCCATGTTCGCACGAGTGATTCCGTTGTAGTATTCCTGCCAGAAAGTGAGATGTGAGTCAAGTCCGGCATACAGGAAGTGGTCATATGCCTGGATGTCATAGTCGTCAGCTCCACCGCCGCCGAAGCATTCGTCGGAGGAAGCCATGGCCGTCATGAAGTAAGAAGCAGAAGGCTCGTATATGCCACCGTTCAGGACGTTATAGATACCTGTGATCATTTGCAGGGCATCGGTTTCCGATGCGGGGAAGTTACTGGTGTTGTTCTCGGTGTAGCTCACCGTATCCAGGAACTTCTCGCAACCTGAAAACACCATTGATGCCAGTGCTAAGACTGATATGTATTTGATGAACTTTTTCATGATATGCTAGAATTGAATGTTGACACCTACGAGGAAGGTACGTGCGCTGGGATAGTAACCCAGGTCGATTCCGGATACCCAGTCTTCACCGTAACCGTATCCGATCTCAGGATCCATTCCGGAGTACTTGGTGAATGTGAAGAGGTTCTGGGCTGTGAAGTAAAGACGTGCTTTGCTTATGAAGTTGCTGCGCATCACCCTTGCGAAGTCGTAGCCGACGGTGACGTTGGAGATCTTGAAGTAGTCTCCGTTCTCGATGAAGATGTCAGAGACGTTGCTCCAGTTGCGGTCGGAACAGATCGTCCACAGAGGAAGCCTGTTCGAAGTGCCTTCGCCTTTCCAGCAGTTGAAAAGGTCGCGGGTGTAGCTGTCGGTAGGACGGTCGACCAGAGAACGGTATGACCTGGCGATCTGCTGTCCGAAAGCGCCGTAGCCTGTGAGGCTGAAGTCGAATCCCTTGTATGCGAACCAGAGGTTGAGACCGGCGGTGAAGTCAGGGTTCGGGTTACCGATCATGGTACGGTCTTCTTCGGAGATCTTGCCGTCCTTGTTGGTGTCCACGAAGATGAGGTCTCCGGGCTTGGCGTCATCATACTTGGCAGCGGCCTTGTCGACCTGGGCCTGATTCTGGAAGACTCCGTCGGTCTTGTATCCGTAGAAGTAACCGATAGGATATCCTACCTGTGCGCGGTACATTTCGGCGGCCTTTTCGAAGAGAACATCCTCTTCACCGTGGATGATACCCTCGGCGTTGGCGATACGGGTTACCTCGTTCTTGTTGTATGAACCGTTGAGTTTGATTCCGTAGGTGAAGTCTCCGGTGTATTTGCCGTAGTCGATAGTGAGCTCGACTCCGGAGTTCTTCACGTCACCGCCGTTCACGTAAGGTGAGCTGAATCCGTATACGGATGCGATAGGAGCCTGGACGAGCCAGTTCTTGGTGCTCTTGATGTACCAGTCAACAGTCACTCCGAGGCTGGAGTTCAGGAAACGTGCGTCCAGACCGAGGTCTGTCTGCTCAGATGTCTCCCAGCTGACGTCCGGGTTAGCCAGGACACCGGGCTTGGCACCGGTGGTCATGGACTGCTTGTTGGCGAAGTAGTAGCCGGCGCTGCTGGACAGGCTTATTGTGGAGAGGTACTGGAAGTTGGAGATGGAAGCGTTACCGTTCTGTCCCCAAGAAGCACGCAGCTTGAGGAAGTTGAGCCAGTTCTGTGAACCTGCCATGAAGTTCTCGTTGGAGATGATCCAACCTGCGGAAACTGAAGGGAAGACACCCCAGCGGTGACCGCGTGCGAAGTTGGATGAACCGTCGGCACGTACTGTAGCGGAGAACAGGTAGGTGTCCCTGAAACTGTAGTTCACACGACCGAAGAATGAAGCAAGTGCGCCTTTGGTGGAAGGTGAACCGGATGCTCCGATCTGGTTGATCAAGGCGGGCTTGGTGTTGGAGAGCCATGCCCTCTCGAAGTCATTGGGGAAGATGCTGTTGTTGGCGTGGGCTGACATGCTCTCACCGAAGCCCCATTTCTCTATTGACTGGCCAAGAACCGTATCGAATACGTGGTCGGAATTGATGTCGAAATGGTAGGAAGCCGTATTCTCCCAGGTATAACGGTAATTCAGACGCATGGACTGGGACACCTGGTCGAGATTGTTGGTTTCCGTGCCGGAGAGGAAATAGACCATCTTATAACTGCGGTCGGACGAGCCGGACAGCCGGTAGCCGAACTGGCTCTTGAACTTTAGGTTCTTGATCGGCTGCAGTTCCGCATAGACACTTGCGTGCAGGGAGTAGAATTTATTGATATTGCGGCCGCGGTCAAAGTAGTCCTTGCCGATCGGGAACTTGGCTCCGCTGAAGAATTTCCATCCATCGGCATCCTGTGCGGCCTCATCGTAGAATCCCGTGATGTTGCCGTTGGCGTCTTTCGCGTAGATGGGAAGCAGAGGAATGGCTCCGATGGCGTCGTGCAGTGAGCTGCCGTAGATGTCACCTTCAGCGATACCGCTGTTCTGGCCGAAGCTGAAATTCAGGGTCTCTCCGATTTTGAGAAGATCCAAATTGTTGCGCTTGATGGCGACGTTGTCGCTGTTGATACGGAACGAATAACGGCGGTACTTGGCATAGACGGGTTCAATCTTGTTGTAACCGAGGATACCGGCCTGTCCTGTATAGGAAAGACCCATTGAGTACCTGTGGTCAGCGCTGCCGCCGGCCAGGTTCATGGAGTGGTT
>JAEEGL014663061.1_pt1 | contig 123497 bp, 111 predicted proteins | sample 9134231 | NCBI WGS metagenome assembly JAEEGL01 (sample SAMN16246548, study PRJNA631951) | gut metagenome | biome: gut microbiome; feature: rumen; material: fiber-attached | host: Bos | place: Iran: Karaj | collected 2018-10 | reverse complement strand
CGCGTGGATTGAAACCGCCCTTTTGGCTGTCGTACTCTGCGAGGCTGCGGTCGCGCCCCCCGGGGGCGCGTGGATTGAAACTTATTACCCCTTCGGGAAGACCATGCAGGAGCGTGTCGCGCCCCCCGCGGGCGCGTGGATTGAAACCATATACACCCCCATTCGCCGGCCGGAACAGGTGGTCGCGCCCCCCGCGGGCGCGTGGATTGAAACTATTTCGACCTGACTATTTTTATGAGCTACGACAGTCGCGCCCCCCGCGGGCGCGTGGATTGAAACAACGTAGAGGCTCGGGTTGATGATTCCACTCAAAAGTCGCGCCCCCCGCGGGCGCGTGGATTGAAACGTTAAGGTGCTGATACTTACCATTTTGCGCCTCCTGTCGCGCCCCCCCGCGGGCGCGTGGATTAAACAGTAATCAAGAGAAGATTAAAGGCTCCACTCGCGGGGTTATAGAGATATTTCACCCTCTGGTGCTTTTGTCCCGGGTATGCACCGGCCTTGCCATAACCTGAAACCTATAACCTACAACCTAGCCGTTCCCAGTCGTTACCCACGGGGAAAGCGGTGCGGAATCCCGCCAGTTTGGGCAGGGACAGAGTGGAAGAAATCACCTGCGCCTGCGAGGCCGCTGCACGCTCCATCACCCGTCCCGTGGGGCCGACAATTTGCGAAGCCCCCGAATAACGATGTCCCAGCGTGTCCACGCCGACACAGTTGCAACCGACCACAAAGCACTGGTTCTCAATGGCACGCGCCGCCAACAGCGTGTTCCACACTTCCACACGCGCCTCAGGCCAGTTGGCCACATAGAGCAACAGGTCGTATTTGTATTCCCCGTTCTCGAAACGGTTGCGGCACCACACGGGAAACCGCAGGTCGTAACAGATTTGGGGGCAGATTTTCCAACCGGCATACTCAAAAATCGGCAGCGTGTCGCCAGGTCGATACAGTTCCGGCTCCAGACTCCGGCAGAAGAGATGGCGTTTGTCGTAAGTGCCGGTCTCCCCGTCGGGGGTGACGAAGAACAGGCGATTGTAACGGAAACCTCCCTCACTCACGGTGACACTTCCCGCAACGGCGGCGCTATGGCGTTGCGCAAGGTTCCGCATCCAATCGAGAATGTGGGCCGTCTCTGTTTCGGGCGGAAGCTGATCCGCGACAAAGCCCGTGGCGAACATCTCCGGAAGCACAATCAGGTCGGAGGGCTCGGCATCGGCCAAAAGGGACTCGATGGCGGCAAGGTTCTCCCACACCCGATTCCACAGAATCTCACTCTGGACAACACTGATTCGGAGTTGGTCTTTCATTATCGTTTCACAAATTTCCTTACAACGGTTTCCCCGTCCGTCAGCAACTTTACGAAATAGACGCCACTCTCGAGGTCACCCACGGAAAGCGGCACCGTGTTTCCGCCCGGCGCCGCCGTCATCACCCTGCGTCCCGAAAGGTCGAAAACCTCCAGCATCTCCACCGGCTTCGGTGATGTGATGAAAATGTGGTCAGTGGCAGGGTTCGGTGTAATGTCAACGGAATTCTCGTCAAAATCCGCCACGGCATCCTCGCCCGGTGTCTCGTCCACCGCGTAGGTGACAAAGAAAGTGTGGTCGCTCGTCACGCCGTAGAACGTGTAGGTGCCGTGGATGTTATCGGAAGTGACCAGATTGGTGGACGCGCTGACATCCACGCCGTCCGCATACACCACGTCAATATGCCGCCCCGCAGGCGCCGTGATGGTGAAGACCTTGTTGTCGCCGTTGTTCACCGTCACCATGCCGGAGGGGCTGACGGTCCCGTCGGTGTTGATGACCTGGATGGTGTGGGTTGTCACCGGCGGAGCCTCGAAAGTCACGGTAATGGTAGCCATGTTGTCGGACCACTCCGCCTCCGTCCAGTAGGACGACGGACTCACCTTGTAACCGAACGTGTGCGTGCCGTAATAGTTGTGTGAGGCAATATAGGAGGCGGGCATCGTCAGAAGGTTGAAGAAAACGCCGCTCGCCAACGGTATATTTTGGACGTCCGAGCCGAACATCCCGATCAGCTGCCCATCCAGATAGGCATCGAAATGAAGCGTGTCGTAAAAGTTGACGTAGTATTCCTGCATGTAAAAGTTGTACACGGCAAAGCATGTGTTGAAATCGCTGCCGTAGGGAACCGTCATCGAATAGATTTGCTGCTGGCTCGTGCCGTTGTCAATGAACCAGATGCCGAGATCCACCGTGCCGTACGACTGCGCCGAAAGCTGGGGGAATGTCAGAAAAATTGCCAGAATCAAAGAATAGATTTTTTTCATAACTGTTTGTATTTTGAGGCTGCAAACTTACAAAAAAAGCAGAAAGCGCACGCCCTCATAAAACATCGTATTCACAAAGTGAAAAACAGCCGCGCCGACAAATTTTCCCCGCTACGAATGGTGACAATTTTGTACTTTTGTCCTCCGTTTGAAAAGCGAAACTATGACACCCAACACGCTCAATCTCACTGAAATACGCCACACACTCCACCAGTTGGCGGAACCGTCGGGCTGCGAGGCACGCACCCAACAGTTCCTTTTGGACACGCTCCGCACCCTCCAGCCGACCGAAATCCGCACCTTCGGCAACAGTCGCAACTTCCTCGCCGTGTTCGACACCGGCCATGCCGGCCCGACCACCCTCTTTCGGGGCGACTTCGACGCGGTGCGCGTGGACGAGACCATTGACGTTCCCTACGCCTCCGAAACCGCAGGCGTAGCCCACAAGTGCGGGCACGACGGCCATGCCACCATCCTGCTGGGACTGGCCGAGCAGCTGCACCTCCACCCGCTGGAAAAAGGACGGACCCTCCTGTTTTTCCAAGCTGCCGAAGAGACGGGCGAAGGCGCGGCGCAGCTGCTGCAAACCGGCGTGCTCGATGAATACCGTCCCGACCGGGTTTTCGCCCTCCACAATATCCCCGGTGCGCCGCTCGGCACGGTGATTTGCAAGACCGGCAGTTTCACCTGCTCGGTCGTAAGCTGCGACATTGAACTGCACGGGCGCACCTCGCACGCGGCGGAACCATTGAAGGCCCTCAGCCCCTACCCCGCCGCCAAAGCCATCACCGACGAGCTGTTAGCCCTCAACCAGTACGACATGGAACGGGACGATTTCTGTCTGCTCACACTGGTGGAATTCCGCGTGGGCGAGCCGGCCTACGGGGTGACCGCCGGTCACGGCGTGCTCCGCTTCACCCTGCGGGCGAAGGACGACAAGTTGCTACAGCAGACGAAGGTACGTCTGGAAGAAATCGTCAAGAGAGTGGCGGGAGCCACGCCGGGACTCACTACAGCCATCGGCTGGAAGGAGTACTTTGCGGCCTCATCCAACGCGGCGGAGGCGGTGGACCGGATTCGTACGGCGGCCCGTGCTTGCGGACTCCCCTACCAGGAGAAACCGCAGCCTTTTTCGTGGGGCGAGGACTTCGGCCTGCTCACCCAGCAGTACGATGGCGCCCTGTTCGGTCTCGGCTCCGGCGAGAACCAGCCGCCGCTGCACCACCAGCACTTCGACTTCCCCGACGACTTGGTTCCGATTGGGGTAAGGCTGTTTTACGAGATGGCGAGGAGAGGGTGATTGTAGAGACGCGATTCATCGCGTCTCCATAAACCATAACGCAAAACGTCCTCCCTACCCCAACATTCCCACCGCCTTTTCACCGCCGCCACCATAAGGTCGATTTCCATCCGAGCGATGGGCTTTTTAGGCTTGTACATCTATGCACGACATTTAATTTAAAATATTTTCAAAATATTTTGAAAATAAATAGCAGTATGTCTATTTTGTAGTATCTTTGCGACCTTAATTTTTGCAAAAGTACTAATTGTAAAATATTGAGACAAAAGAAATTCCACCTTAGCACTAATCCTACATAAAAACAAAACCCCAAGGTTTGATTGCTCAGGGACCTCAGGGGATAACGCGGCAAAAGTACAATTTTTTTTTATACAAATCTTTGCTCTCGATAAAATTTTCCATTTTTTCAAAAATTATTCGTTATGAGATACGAGGAATTCGAAAAAGCTTTGTCTCCAGCGCGGCTGAATAGATACCTCCTCGCTTGTGGCAGCAACAAAAACAGAGCACTCCAACTATACAGGCTGAACATCCTTTTATGCAAGAAAATGTACGGGATACTGAATGTCCTTGAAGTAGTCTTACGGAATGCTATCAATGTACATTATCAACAATATTTCGCTGATCCGAATTGGATAAAATCACAATTGTTGGCAGGTGGAATGTTGTCGATCGCACCGAAAAAAAGAGAAGCGGCAGAAACAATCAACAAGCTAATCAAGTCGGGTAAGTACACTTCTGACAGGCTCGTTTCCTGCCTGTCCTTTGGATTTTGGACATATCTCTTCACAAAATATCCTTTCCTCAAGGGTGGCCAAAGCATTCTAAAAATACTTCCAAACAAATCGAAGCCATTGGGACAGAGGGCAGTATATAATGATTTGATGAAAATAAAGAATTTCAGGAACAGAATTGCGCATCATGAACCCATCTGTTTTGATGGGAATGGTCAGGTAAACATAGCGTATGCACAGAGCAACTACAATCTTATTCTAAAGTACCTGTACTTTTTGGGATTTGGCGCCAACCAAATCCTATGGGGACTGGATGCATCACCAAACAATGTCTTTCAAAGGATTGATGATATTGCAAATTCCTGTTGATCAAGAAAAAAGTCCATTCCGTCGTGTTTGCCTGCCTGTAGAGACGCAATTCATCGCGTCTCCATAAACCATAACGCAAAACGTCCTCCCTACCCCAACATTCCCACCGCCTTTTTCACCGCCGCCACCATAAGGTCGATTTCCTCCTTCGTGTTGTAGAAGGCGAATGAGGCGCGGATGGTGCCGGGAATGTTGTAGTGCGTCATCACCGGCTGGGTGCAGTGGTGTCCCGTGCGTACGGCGATGCCCATCTGGTCGATGAGTGTACCGATGTCGAACGGATGTAAACCATTGATGTTGAAGGAGATGATGGAGGACTTATGCGGCGCGGTGCCGTAAATGCGGAGGCCCTCAATGGTGCGGAGTTGTTCCGTACCGTACTGCAGCAGATCCTGCTCTTTCGTCGCAATCGTGGTTACGCCAATCTTTTCGATGTAGTCGATGGCGGTCTTCAGTCCGATGACATCCCCGACCGACGGGGTTCCCGCCTCGAACTTGAACGGCAGCTCGTTGTAGGTCGTCTTCTCGAATGTCACGTTCTTGATCATCTCGCCGCCGCCTTGGTATGGAGGCATCTCGTTGAGCCACTGCGCCTTTCCGTAGAGGACACCGATACCCATCGGGGCGTACATCTTGTGCCCGGAAAAGCAGTAGAAGTCGCAGTCGAGATCCTGCACGTCCACGGGGATGTGGGAGACGGCCTGCGCGCCGTCCACCAGCACGGGGATGTTGCGGGCGTGTGCCGCACGGATGATTTCCTTCACCGGATTGACGGTGCCGAGCGTGTTCGACACGTGGCACACGGCCACGATGCGGGTGCGGTCGGTAAGAAAACCGTCCAATTGTTCCATCGCGAGGGTGCCGTCGTCGTGGAACGGAAGGACGCGGAGTGTGGCACCCTGCCGTTCGCATGCCATTTGCCACGGCACGAGGTCGGCGTGGTGTTCCATCTCGGTGATGAGCACTTCGTCACCGGCTTTCAGGAAGCGCTGGCCGAAGGAGGCGGCGATGAGGTTCACCGACTCGGTGGTGCCGCGGGTGAAAATCACCTCCTGCGGGGTGGGTGCGTTGATGAAGCGCTGGACGGTGCGGCGGGCGGCCTCGAACTCCTCGGTGGCGAGCTGGCTCAGATGGTGCACGCCGCGGTGGATATTGCTGTTGATGGTGAGGTAGTAGCGGGTCAGCGCGTCGATGACCGGCAGAGGTTTCTGCGTGGTGGCGGCGTTGTCGAAATAGACGAGCGGGCGGCCGTTGACCGTCTGCTCCAAAATGGGAAAATCCTTACGGTAATCCATAGATTGCGATGTTTGTTCCCGTTTGTTTTCGGGGTTGCAAAGGTACGACATTTTCTCCAACGAAGGAAAAAAAGAAAGCCGCTTCGGAAAGCGGCTTTGGATTGCAAAAACTCATTATTTACTGTTTTGACGTCGGTTATTTTACGAGGTCAACGATGGCCTTGAATGCCTCAGGATTGTTCATTGCGAGGTCGGCGAGGGCTTTGCGGTTGAGTTCAACGCCCTTCTTTGCTAAACTGCCCATGAAGACAGAGTAGGACATGCCATATTCGCGAACGCCCGCGTTGATACGGGTAATCCACAAACTTCTGAATGCTCTTTTCTTCGCCTTTCTGTCGCGATAAGCATACTGCTGGCCTTTTTCCCAGGTATTTTTCGCTACTGTCCAGACGTTTTTCCGTTTTCCAAAGTAACCTTTGGTACGGTTCAAAATCTTTTTTCTTCTTGCTTTTGAAGCAACATGGTTAACTGATCTTGACATTTTTTCTCCTTTCTTTTTACGTCAGCGGTTTTAACTATTAAAACTCTTAATTAGCTGATGGTAAAGTTAATAAATAAAATTAATTAGCAGCCGATCATCTGCTTTACGGTGTGCTCGAGGGTTTTGTCCACGAGGGCGCTGTAGGCGAGATTACGTTTTCTCTTCTTGGTTTTTTTGGTGAGAATGTGGCTGTGATAGGCGTGGTGTCTTTTCACCTTGCCGGTGCCGGTGAGCGTGAATCTCTTCTTCGCTGCGGCTTTGGTTTTCATTTTTGGCATTTCTAAGTTGTTTTAAGATTAATATATGTGAGTTGTTTGCAATTTCTATTTCTTGGGGGTGATGACAATCATCATGCGCTTGCCCTCGAGTTTGGGAAGCTGTTCAAGCTTGCCGACTTCCTCGCACGCCTGTGCGAACTTGAGGAGCATCAGCTCGCCCTGGTCCTTATAGACGATGGAGCGGCCCTTGAAGAAAACTTCGACCTTCACCTTGCTGCCCTCCTTGAGGAAGCGGATGGCGTGGTTGGTCTTGAACTCGAAGTCGTGCTCGTCGGTCTGGGGTCCGAGGCGGATTTCCTTAACGACCACCTTGGCTGACTTGGCCTTGATATCCTTCTGCTTTTTCTTCTGTTCGTAGAGGAACTTCTGGTAGTCCATCACCTTGCACACGGGCGGGGTGGCTTGGGGAGAAATTTCCACCAGGTCGAGACCGAACTGGTCGGCGAGCGCCAATGCCTCCCGGAGGGAGACGATTTTCGGCTCAAAATTCTCACCGACGACCCTCACGGTCGGTGCCGTAATGAACTCATTGATCTTATGAGGGTTCTCTTTTTTCTGGGGACCTCCGCGACGGATGCCGCCTCTGTTGGGTTGTGTTGCGATTGTAACCTCCTTTTTCTTACTGATTTATACTATTTTACTATCTTAAAATTTAAGCGGGCAAAAGTACAATATTTTTTCAAACCCTCGGAATCCCACCGTGATTTTTTTCTAAAAAATTGAAAAAACAAAAATTTATTACGGGAGTGCGCTTTCTGTCGCAATTTTTCGTACTTTTGCCGCCCGAAAAAAAGGAGAGATGGCCGAGTGGTCGAAGGCGCACGCCTGGAAAGTGTGTAAGCGCCGAAAGCGCTTCTAGGGTTCGAATCCCTATCTCTCCGCAAGCAAAAAGGCGATGCAAATGCATCGCCTTTTTTGTTCGTCGCAATCCGTTGAACGCCTGCGTTCAAAAGGATGAAGACGAACAAAAAAGCGGACTTGCGAAGCAAGGCCTTTTTGGTCGCAGGGATGCCTGCGGCAGCACAGGGATATTCAATCCCTCATCACGTTCAAAAGGATGAAGAAAAAAAAAAGAGGACCACCTCGTGATCCTCCTTTGTGGGACGTACTGGATTTGAACCAGTGACCTCTGCCGTGTGAAAGCAGCGCTCTGAACCAACTGAGCTAACGACCCAAAAGCGGTTGCAAAAGTACAACTTTTTTCCGAATGCGCGACACTTTTTTCTATTTTCAAGAAACAATAAAACAAATCATTCAGAACCAATCTATTACAAAAGAGCAAACGATGTATTTCCGCTTTTTTTCAATGGCACCACCCTACATCCACTTCTTTCTTTTGAAGAAAAAAAGGAGGAAAACAATGGTGAAGATGCACACCCCGATCAATCCCCAGAACGCCCATGTCTTTTCGGCGAAGGGGAGGCCGACGTTCATGCCGTAAAGTCCGGTGAAGAAGGTCAACGGGAGCACGATGGTGGAGATGATGGTGAGCACGCGCATGATTTCATTGGTGCGGTTGGCCTGCAACGAATCGAAGGTGCGGGAAAGCCCTTCCACCAACTCGCCGTAGTCATCCACCATATCCCACATTTTCTGGTAAAAGTCGAGGATGTTGCCCCAGTAGTCTTCCATATCCTCCACATAACCCTTGATGTCACCGTTTTCAAACTGGTTGAAGAGTTTGATTTGTGGCTTGAACATTGTGTTGAGCTGGATGATGTTCTTGCGGAAGACGGAGATATGCTCGATGGTGGCTTCCGATTTGCGGCTGAAAAGGTCACGGTTGATGGCATCGAGTTGCGTGCCGAGGCGCTCCACCAGAAGGAAGGTCTCCTTCAGCATCCGGTTGAGCACATGGTACAGGATGCCGTCACTTGTGCCTCCAATGTGTTCATCCTCCTCCATCTCCTCGGGGTTCATCTTGGTGAGGTTGAAAAGGTCCTGCACCACATAATGCGAGTTGCCGACAGTGATCAGAAAGTCATGCCCCCAGAAAATCTTGGTTTCTTCGGTACGGATGAGATTGGAGCGGGTGTCCAACAGAGGAAAATGCAGAACGAGGAAGTAGTAGTCGTCGTATTCGTCAATCTTGGGGCGCTGGACAAAACTGTAGCAGTCTTCAATATCCAAGGGGTGAAACTGGAAGTTGTTCTTCAGGAAGTCCATGTCTTCCACGGTCGGATTCGTAATATGATGCCATTTCAGCACGCCAAAGCTAATGGTGTCAACCATTTTTCACCTCCTTTCCTTGTTGGATACTGCTAAATTCTACATTCCGGTTATCTGTTGGTTTTTAGGGCGGCAAAAATACAATTTTTTCCGTAAAAAAAGCCGCTTTCCAAGCAAAAAAAATCCCGAACCGGAAAGGCTTATTACGACAGTCCTATAGTCCGAACACACGGATGAACAAATCCACCCGATGTTCCAACGCCCGGCAGCGGAACCTTGATGTATAATCATACAAACGCTCCACATCGAAATTCTCATAAAGCATTTGATCCTCAATGGCAAAATTTCGCAGTCCCTGTTCCGTTCCGTACAGTGTCGGATACAGGTAGAACAGGTCCAGCAACGCCTTTTCGGGATACGCCATCTCGAAGGAAACCCCGTCGGCCGTATGCTTTCCATAGCCAAAGTGCAGTTCCGCCTTCATCTTCTGGTAGTCAAATTTGCCGAAAGCATTGCGGAAGCTCTGTGTCTTGCGGCCCGAAATACTGCTCACCGGCATTCCCGCCGCCGCCCGCACATACCCGTGGTAACACAGGGCCGAATGCAGACTGACATACGATGGAGCGTATATCTTATTGGCAATCTGATAGACGAAGTCGGAATTATGCAGCATATCGGGAAATGCGTAAAAGCCATTTCGCAACTGCACCAAAAGACCCTGTCCGCACCAGCGCGTGAGGTTGTTCTTGTCGAAGCGGTCGAACGCCGCCGCAATCTCCACCGTGCTGACACAACCGCAAGAAAGGAATCTATCTCGGAATACAGGGTACTTCATTGGAGTTTAGAAGTTAAGGTTGAAGGTATGAGGTATGAGGTAAAAGGGATAAGGGATGGTATGAAGAGGGGATTGTGCGCAGGCAACCTCCTACTTTATACTTTCTACTTTATATATTTCAATTTTCCGTTTTCAATTTTCAGTTTTCCGTTTCCAAAAGGATGGTTACCGGGCCGTCGTTGACGAAGTCCACCTGCATGTCGGCTCCGAATTGGCCCGTCTCCACCTGCAGTCCATACTGGTCTCGCAGGAGCGTGTTGAAACGGTCGTAAAGCGGCTCCGCCAGCTCCGGGCGTGCGGCGCGGACAAAACTGGGACGGTTGCCCTTGCGGGCATCGCCGTACAACGTGAACTGCGAAATGCTCAGGATGCCGCCGCCCACCTCCGTGATGGCGCGGTTCATCTTCCGCTCGTCATCTTCAAAAACCCGCAGAGAAGCCACCTTCTTCGCCATCCATTCCACATCCTTCTCCGTGTCCTCGTGCGTAACACCCACCAACAGCACAAATCCAAGGCCGATCTTCCCGACCACCTCACCGCCGATCCTGACCTCGGCCCGACTGCATCTCTGTACAACTATTTTCATGATTGGTTCAAAGTTTTATTTTTTGAAGGTAGAAGGTATGGGGTAGTACATGAAGAGAGGATTATGCGCAAGCAACTTTCTACTTTTTACTTTCTACTTTTCAGTTTTCAATTTTCAGTTTTCAATTCATCCTTCATGTAGCATGTATTCAGCACCACAATGAGCGCGAACAGCCCCCAATAGGGCAGCGACAACTTGTCGGTGTCAAGAAAGTTGTTCATTACGCCATGGATGAAGTAGGTGGTGAGTGCGAGCGTAGCAGTGAGGCTCAGCCGCCGCACCGTGACACTTCCGGCTCGCGTGGCCGTGGTGATTCCGTAGTAAAGGCCGAGCACCACAAGCGCAAGAACGGTGGCGAGTCCTACAAAACCCGTTTCCGCCGTGGGACCGATATACTCGCTGTGGGCATTGCCGCCATCACCTAAATTCGTAGAGATGATCGTGTGGTAGCGATAATCCTGATAAGGGGCGTAACAAAATTGGTAACATCCCGGCCCCCATCCCATCACAGGACGCTCCTCAATCATGCGGAAAGCGGAATTCCAACGGTTGAGGCGCTCCACATTGGAGGCATCGGTGCTGATGTTGGTGATGGACTGCAGGTGTTCCGCAAGATCGCCCGACGAATCCTGGCTGTTGCGCGACATCGTGTAGAGTATATCGTCAGAGAACGCATAAAACAGGCCACCGAAAAGAAGCACGGCGGCGACAAACCACTGGAACTTGATGCGCAACTTCACCACGAGCCATATCCCCGCCGCACCCATCACACTCAACCATGCCGCACGGCAATATGAAAAATAAAGTGCGACAGCGAACATGACGGCAGCCACCAGGTAAAAAAGACGTTTCCATTTCGGGGTGTCAGGGAGGAGCATCAGCCCGATGACAATCGGCAGGAACATGGCCAAGATAGCCCCGTATGCCGTGTGGTCGTTGTAAAACGGCTTCATAATCCAGTGGGCGATATGCCCCTGAAAACCATACGCACTGTATTTCACCATCGTAATCACCACCACGCACAACAACGAGAAGGCATAGCAGTCAAAAAAGACGACCCATTTCCGTATATCTTTTTCTATCAAATGGATAACCATGAAATAGGAGGATACGACGAACCATATTTTCGACAAAAAGAATTTGATGGACACCACCGGATACTCGGACGTGATGCAGCAGAGCAACATCCAGCCGAGGTAGGCGAAAACGGCAATTGTGACAGGATGCCTCAGCAACTCCCGCCGGATGGAAAGATCATAGCAAATACGACAGAAAAAAAGAAGCGTGACACTCACCATCAGCGCCTCCGACGGCAACGAAATCCCCAAATGGATCTTGTCACTTTCCAAAACAACAGAGAAAGGAACACTCAATGCCGTCAGGTACATCAGCCAGTCCACATGCCAGATCATCAGATAGAGGACGACGGCGACAGCGGACAGCAGCGGCAGCATGAAAAACTCGCGGGTGATGGCGTACGAATTGGCCAGCACGAACAGCAAGCTTCCGATGATGACGATAAGGTTCCTGTTTTTCATGGGGTTCGGTAGCCTCGGAAGTTATTCGGCGGCCTCCCCTTCACGGCGCGACGAAGTGCCCTTCAGGTTTTCCACCACCAAAAGGATGAAGAGGGTGACCATCAGCGAGCCCACGACAGAAAGGGTCATGATGACAGATTTCTTGGGGTAGGACTTCTTGTCGGGAACGATGGCGCGTTCCACCACAAACTTGGTGGGGATCTCGTTCTCCATATCGACTTTGGTGTCCATCATCTTCTGCTTGACCAACGACTGGTACTTGCGGAAGTTGAACTGCACCTCATAGAGGGCGTGGGCACGGGGACCCCATGTAGCAAGCTTCTCCAATTCAGCACTCAGACGCTGCATAGCGGCAGTGTTGCCCTGCGCAACCGCAATGGCATACTGCTGCATCACACGCTCCGACTGCCCCTCAAATTCAAAAACGCCATGCTCCATATACATCTGAAGCGTGTCGTCGATACGGTTTATTTCCGCATCCACATCCTCAAGCTGCTTCTTCAGCATGGCATAGGCAGCGGCGGCACGCTCGTTCTCCATACGCCGCTTGACCGAATCCAACAGGTCAAGTACATCGTTGGTGACATTGCACGCCAACACCGGGTCATAATCGTCAAAAGTGATGGAGATAGCCCCGTATTTGGTACGCTTGATGATGAGGCTTTCGTTCAGATTCTTATACAATCTGGTCTGCCAATATTTCTTGGTAGTGTCCAAGTCGTAATGCTCCAACATATTGTATTTCTTGATGATAGCATCCTTAATATCGCGGGAGCCGAGGACTTCCATCATCTGTTCGGTTTCTTCCTCAATAGCGTACGCCTTGATGTCAAGACGCTCGTTGTTGGTTTCATCGGCAAGCAACACCTTGGAGATGGCGTTGGTTCTCGGACCGAAGATAACAGCGGTTGCACGGAAATGCGGGCGGATCAACGAGGCGCAAATGAATGAAAGCACCGCGGAGGCTACAAAAACAATCAAAAAGATTTTCCACTTGCTGAAAACAAAGCGAAGGAGACTGAACGAGTTGTACTCGTTTCGGGAATTCTCTCTCATATTTTTCTTGTGATGAATTATTGTTTAAAATCCTTCACCAAACGAGAAATTTCTTTTTTTATTGTAAAAAATCTTAATTGTCGGACGATTTACGACTAAAGGGTCTGAAAGTCGTCACCCAATATTTTCGCCATCTCGCCCGATAACGGGGCTGTGACCGAAACGGACTTGTGGGAAACAGGATGATCGAACGCCACCTTGTAGGAGTGCAGCGAAATAGAGCCGTCGCTGTTGGAACGTCGTGCTCCGTACTTCAGATCCCCTTTGATCACCGTGCCGTTGGCCGACAGCTGCGCCCGTATCTGGTGATGGCGGCCCGTGTACAATTCCACCTCCAACAATGTGTAGTTCGTCAATGTCCGCACCATTCGATAGGACAGCTCCGCCTTGACGTAACCCACTTTTTCCATGTGCGATACAAACGTCTTGTTGAGTTTTTCATTTCGGAAAAGCCAGTCGGTAAGCCGCTGCTCCGGAATCTCCGGTGCCTTTTCGACAATGGCCAAATAGGTTTTGGAAATTTCCCGCTGCTTCACAATCTCGTTCATCCGGACCAGTGCCTTCGATGTCTTGGCAAAGATGACCGCGCCGCTCACCGGCCGGTCAATACGGTGAACCAAACCGCAAAAAACATTCCCCGGTTTGTTGTAAGTAACTTTTAGATAATTCTTTACCGCATCAACCAGCGGAACATCGCCCGTTTTGTCACCCTGTACAATTTCACCCGCCAACTTGTTGACGATGATCAGGTGATTGTCCTCGTATAGGATACGGTCGGCAATGGACATCAGTACTGCTCTTTTTCGTTGGGGAAGTCCATGTTCTTGACATCCTCTATGTAGTTGCCGACAGCACGTATGATTTCCTCGCTGAGGTTGTGGTAGCGGCGCAGGAAACGCGGCGAAAAGGCCTGCGTGATGCCGAGCATGTCGTGCAGCACCAAAACCTGTCCGCTGGTGGCGTTGCCCGCCCCGATGCCGATGGTGGGAACATGCACTGCCTCGGTCACGCGCTTGGCAACCTCAGCGGGGATTTTTTCCAACACAATGGCAAAACAGCCGTATTTTTCCAACTGCTGCGCATCATTCAGGAGTTTTTCCGCTTCCGCCTCCTCCGTTGCACGCACGGCATACGTTCCGAATTTGTTGATAGACTGCGGCGTGAGTCCCAAATGACCCATCACAGGAATGCCGGCACAAATGATTCTCTCGATGGATTCACGGATTTCCTCGCCGCCTTCCAGTTTCACCGCGTCCGCTCCCGACTCCTTCATTATACGGATGGCCGAGTTCAAAGCCTGCTTCGAGTTGCCCTGATAGGTGCCGAACGGCAGATCCACGACCACCAAGGCACGGTTTACGGCCCGTACTACCGAAGAAGCATGGTAAATCATCGCATCCAGCGTGATGGGAAGAGTGGTTTTGTAACCCGCCATCACGTTGGCGGCAGAGTCACCCACTAAAATGACGTCAATCTTGGCCATGTCCAATAAAGTGGCCAGAGAGTAGTCGTATGCCGTCAGCACCGCGATTTTCTCACCCTCGTTGCGCATTTTCTGGAGGATGTTCGTGGTGACCTTGTTTACATCCCGATAGAGGTAATCAGACATAGTGGTATTTATTCTAACGTTTTTTCAATCAAGTATTTGTCTCTTTTCGGATCGATTCCCGAAATCAGCTCGCCAAGGAATCCCGCCAAGAACAGCTGGCATCCGATAACCACGGCAAGGAGGGCAAGGTAAAACAACGGCTGGTCCGTAACCTGACGGAACACCTCGCCTTGCGACTGAAGGACCAACTTCTTTACTATCAAAATAATAGTAATCAACAATCCGATAAGGAACGAAACACTTCCCCACAAGCCGAAAAAGTGCATCGGCTGCTTCTTGAAACGGTTGGTGAACGAGAGGGTCATCAGGTCGAGGTAGCCGTTCACAAAACGGTTCCACCCGAATTTGGAAGTGCCGTACTTCCGTTTCTGGTGGATGACCACCTTCTCCCCTATCTTCCTGAATCCCGCCCACTTGGCAATCACCGGGATATAGCGGTGCATCTCACTGTATATCTCAATGTTTTTGACCACTTCCTTGCGGTAGGCTTTCAAGCCGCAGTTGAAGTCATGCAACTTGATGCCCGACACACGCTGCGTGGTGCGGTTGAACAATTTCGACGGAATATTCTTGAGAAGAACGTTATCATATCTCTTTTTTTTCCAGCCAGATACCACATCATACTTTTCCTCCGTAATCATACGGTACAGCTCCGGAATCTCGTCGGGACTGTCCTGAAGGTCGGCATCCATAGTGATGACCACATCGCCCTGACATGCTTGGAAGGCGGTGTTCAAGGCCGCCGACTTGCCGTAGTTGCGGCGGAACTTGATGCCTTTGATATTCGGATTCTGGGCATGAAGGCCTTCAATGACCTCCCATGAGCGGTCGGTGGAGCCGTCATCCACCATCAGGATCTCATAACTGAGCGAGTTTGCGGTGGTGACACGTTCAATCCATGCTGCAAGTTCCGGCAGCGACTCTTCTTCATTGTAAAGGGGAACGATGACTGACAGGTTCATAGGGTATAGGGGTTAGGGGTTAGGGGCTAGGGGTTAGGGGTTAGGGGTTAGGAGATAGGAATTAGGAGTTAGGGGTGGATTCTTCGGTATTTTCGGAAGTCTCTTCAGTATTTTCGGAAGTCTCTTCGGTGTCGAGGCTGCACTTCCGTTTTTCATTTCTGTATAAGAAAAGTGCCACGAAGATGTTGAGCAGAAGTCCGTATAGCAGGATGGAGAGGGAGTAGGCGAAGGCGGCCATCACGGGGCTGTCACTTTGCGGGACGGTTGGCTTCACAATTTCAAAACGTGCGTTCACCGGGTCTGCCGCCACACGGTCGCGGCCAGTGGCGTCAATCAAGGCGGGCAGGTTGGCGATGTACTCCCTGCTGCTGTCGTTGGCGTTGGCCAGGACTGCGGCGGTGCAACGGTACAGCAGCTCGTCCGCCTTGAGTTGGAACGAGTCGAGGCGGTACGAAGGGTCGTCGGAAGCGTGCGGTTTCTCCACCAACTGCCGCTTGTATGCGATGAGCAGTATTTGTGTGGCGCTGTCAAGTTTCGCGCCGCATACGGAGTCTGTTTCGAGGCGATCGCGTTCAGCGCCGAGCAGGGCTGCCACACTTTCGTAGTACCGGCTGACCTCCTCATCGGTTGCCTGTTCCTTTTGCACCCGCTGGAAAGCCAGCTCCATGTTGCGACGATTGTTTTTCTCCACACCGTCCTTTTCAATATGGGTGTAATGCACCAGCAGATAGCCGACCATCACCGCGTAGGCGATGAAGACGACCAGAACGCCGTAGCCGAAGGCTGGGGCGAAACGGATGACGCCATCCTGCCTGTTGTCGCGTATCTCTTTAATTGCCATATAAATGGCAACGACAAAAGCAATGACCATCAGCAGGTCCGAAATCGGGCCGAAGGGATAGTCGGCGTCCATGGTCCCGGCATAATACGTCGCCAGCTTAATGAGAGAAAGCCCTGCTCCAAGCAAGGCTCCCCATTTTAGTGTAATGATGAATTTTGATTCTCTCATAAAGAAGGTTTCTTACGAGGCCGACGTTAGTTGGCTCTGTAGAAGTTGTGACGTCTGTCCACAATCTTGATGTCTTTCATGAGGTCTTCCATGGCGAGGGTCTGTTCGTTGTTGCCTCTGCCGATGGTGACATCGCGCAGGATATTGCGTTCAAGGCCGAGTGATTCGCTAGGCTGGCCAGCTTCGGCGCTGTAGATGGTGGCAATGCAAAGGCCACGCTGGCTGCTGACCACAACGGGCTTTCCGTTTGCCTCCATTGTGGAGAGTTTACCAATGATGGCGTTGTCAATGCCATAAGGCATATTCTGAGCCAGGGAAATCTTCAAGCTGTCGCGGAGCTGGAAGCCATATTTGTTGGCCAGTTCCTGAATGGTGGTGCTTGCCAATTCACCATTGAGTTTCTCACTGATGGCTGCAATCTTCTTCTCGGTTGAAAGCTCGTCAATGATCATATCCTTCACATTCTCGAACTCGGCCTTGCCTGCTTCCTTCACACGTTTCACTCCAGCAACGATGAACACCTGTGCACCAAGCTGCTTCGGCTGATTGTATCCGCTGTAGGTGAAACGGCCGTCAAAAGCGGTACGGGAAACGGCGTCCACTTTCGTGTCCTTGTCGAAAGCCCAACTGATAGCCTCACGGCACATCAGACCTTCCTGCGCGCCGGTGTAGATGACACCCTGCATGTTTTTCACATCGACTTGGGGAACGAGGATGGCGCCCTTGCTCTGAGCAAGTTCCTCCAGCTTTTCAACATTGTCGCTGGCGGCAGCCAAATCGTTGGCAGCCATACGGAGGCTTTCGATGGTAGCCTTGGAAGCTTCAATCGGCACAGGATAGAGGACATACTGTCTCTTTTCATTGAGCTGCGTCTTGGAAAGCACCTGCATCACGAGGTAGCAATCAATCGCTTCGTGCACATAAACCTGACCAACACCCGTTTGTATCAGTTTATTATAGAGGGTATCGGGCATGTCTTCGAACCAGAACGTGCTGTCGATGCCAAAGATGCGGTCGTTTTTGTATTGCGGGAGAAGGGTAAAGATATTGGTGGTCGTCGTCACCACGTGGGCAAGGCTGTCGGCCAAGGCCTTGGCTTCCTCTTTCTCCATCGTCACAGTGTTTTGGCCATACTTGAAGGGAATGGTCAGGAAGGTGGTCTGGATGGAGTCCGGACGCTGGGCGACTTCGCGCACTTTGCCGAAATACCAGAAGTTGCCGTCAAGGTAGGGGGCGATCATCGTACCTGCGGGTGAATGGAAAACAGCGCTGTCCAGTTTGCCGGGCAGTTTGTATTCCTCATCGCGGTTCTCCACACCGTATTGCTGCAAAGCGGATTCACCGTGCTTCAGATACATCAGGGTATCCAGCTGCAGATGCTTGGCCACCTGATCATTATAGGACCAATAATAGGTTGCGCTGGTGGAGAACTTGCGGTTCTGATCAATTTTGCGTTCAGCTTTCACGAAATCACCGATGGAAGAGGCTTCCTCGAAACGGCTGTAGATGGCCTTGACCGTATCCTCAATGTTCTGGCGGTCTTGCGGTGTGGCGACAATGGGGAAGATGGCGAAATCGATGTCACGGCCGTCCTCCTTTGCAATGTAACGGTCTTTGTGGCTCTTGAAGAAGTTCTTGGCCTCATTTTCATCCACGTTCACCTGCACATCCTGGAAAGCGGGGGCATTGGGATTGACCAGTGCCAGTTGCGCCAACACCGTTTTTTCAGAACCGACCTGTTTCAACAGGGGTGCAGAAAAATAGGTGGAGCCGCCCATAAGTGCGAAATAGGCATTGTTCTTGGCTTCGAGAACCGCCATTCTTTCAATAGCCTTATACATATTATATAAGTCAGTCCCTCTGTGGTCGTTGATGTTGTTGAGGGCGTCCATCAGAACATCCACACTGAGGCCCGAGTTCTGAAGCAAGCGCTGGCACATCCCGATGAGATACTGCTGCGCGCTGCTGCGCATTGCCTTCTGGCTGGTGAGACTGCCGACAAGCTCAGCACTGATATTTTCCACCATCTCATCGTGAAAGGTGATACCCATTTTGGCAAGTTGCTTGTCAAGAATAACCTCTTGCTTGATCTGCTCCCATGTAAAGTCATGGAGGGACTGGTCAAACTCGTCGTCCGTGCTGGTGAGATTATGCACGTATGTGAAAAGAGCTCGATTCTGCTCAAAGTAGGAGGTGTATGTATTCTCCTGTCCATCCATCCGAATGGTCTTGCTGTCGATCTTTCCCAACAGATTCCGGTTGGTGATGGAAGGCATGATTCGCGTCAAGTCGCCTACGATGAAAGCGAGAAGTGCGATACCGATGATAATCATTAATGCTACTCCGTGCTTACGGATTCTGCCAATTGCTGCCATTTTCTTTCTTTACTTTTATGATTTTTACTAATTATTTGTTTACAAAATTTAGGGCGCAAAAGTACGATTTTTTTTTCAGATGGCGACAGGTCATTTGTTTTTTTTCCACGGGTGCCCCAACAGTCTCTCGGCATCTGTAAAATTCATATTCTCAATATATTGCCTTATTTTTGAGGAACGAACCTTATTTTCTGCCATCGTCAGTTCGGGAATGATGATGATTTCTATGGAATTTTTTGAACAAATTTCCCGCATAGTCTCCTTGTTGCCCGCCCTCCCTTTTCCAAAGTTATGGTCCTCTCCCATCACAATGGCTTTCATCCCTATTTTCTTTATTAAAAAATCAAGGAAACCCTGAAAGGGGAGCTGCGAAAACTCCTTTGTGAACGGCAATACAATCATATTGTCAATGCCCTCCGCACCGATAAGTTCAGCATTCTCCTCCAAAGTATTGATCGTGAAGAAGTCACGTTCCGGATGAAGCACCTGCTGCGGGTGCGGGTCAAATGTCACGACCACCGTTTCACCGTCCAGCCGCACCGCCGCCTCCCGCATATACTCGAAAACACGCCGATGCCCCAAGTGAACGCCGTCAAACGACCCCACTGTCACCACAGCATTCTGAAACGCCGGCAAATTCTCTATGTCTTTGTATATTTTCATCTGTTTATGGTAAAAGGTATGAGGTATGAGGTATGTGGTAAAAGGTATTAAGTAACAGGTATGATGTATGGAGTATGAAGTTACTAATGAAGAGAGGTATGTGGGCTGGAAACTTTTTACTTTTTACTTTCTACTTTCTACTGTTAGTTCTCAGTTCTTCACTCGTATAGCATTTTGTATCGTATTGCCTATCAGCATGAAAGAAAGCACCAGCAGCATGATGGCGATGCCGGGGATGATGGCGAGATAAGCATTGTCGAGGACGATGTAGGCGTAGTTCTCCTTCATCATCATACCCCACGACGGAGTGGGCGGCTGCACGCCGATGCCCAAGAAGCTCAGCCCCGCCTCCATCAAAATGGCCGAGGAAAAGTTGGAAGCTGCAATGACAATCACCGTGCCTGACACATTGGGCAAGAGATGCTTCCAAATAATATGCAAGCTGCTGTAACCGAGTGCCTTTCCCGCTTCGACGAACTCTTTCTCACGCAAACTGATCATCTGTCCGCGCACCACCCTCGCCACATCCACCCACATGGTGAGACCGATGGCCATGAAAATCTGCCAGAAGCCCTTGCCCAAAGCGAAACTGATAGCGATGACCAACAACAGCGTTGGAATGGACCACACTACGTTGATGAACCACATCAGGATATCGTCCACCTTCCCGCGGAAATAGCCCGCGATGGAGCCTATCAAGATGCCGATCACCAAGGCGATGAAGACGGAAATTCCGCCTACCGCCAAGCTGATGCGGCTACCGATGAGCAGCTGGCTCAGCACGTCGCGGCCGTAACGATCGGTGCCCAAAAGGAACTTCTTGGTGATGACGGGCGCATCGTCGCACAGTTCCGATTTCGCGTAGCCCGTTTCCTCTCCGTCACCCGACTCAAACAAACGCACATAGACCGAATCCGCCGTTTCACGCCAGCCATCGACGGGGACGGTGCGGTAGCGCGACGGCTGTCCGTAAAGCATCTTGTGGAAAAAACCGCACTCAGGGACGTTCTGCTCCGGTTTCACCTGCAGCAGCTGCACCGTGAAGCCGGGCGGACGAATGGCAACCTCCAACTGCTGGTGATTGCAGTAAGGCGTATGGTCCGGGGTAATGAGATAGCCGAGGATGGCGATGGCGATAACCAACAGGATGAAGACCAGCGAAACGACACCTTCAGGCTCCTTGCGGAAACGCTTCCACGTCAGTTCCGACAACGAAACTGCACGATACTCCTTCTTTTTCCGCCATTTGAACATCCAGTTACCTATACTTTTTACTTTTACAAATACGCGCTGTTACCTGCCTGTGGTTCGCATTAGACGGTGCACGCACCGTCTCTACATTTTAAATTCGGAAATTTACAACGTTATATGCTTGTAACTTTATGAACTTTATATACTTGATTAACTTGATGAACTTTATAAACTTGCAACTATTTACGGGCTTTCATTCGTTCGATGAACGGGTTGAAATAGTTCTCTCCCTTCATCGTGACACCTGCCAGCCCCTTGCCGCCGGTCATGCTGCGCTTGACATCGCCGAAAATACCTTTTTCGAGGGCGGTGAAAAGGCCTTCCTTCACGATCTGCTCCAGCAGTTCGATGGCATTGTTGAGGACGGTCTTGGCACGTTCGCGGCAGATGCCTCCTTCGCGGAACTCCATCTCGTCGCTGATGTCACGCATGTTGTTGAAGATATAGCGGGCGTTTTCGATGGAGAGGTAGCGGTCGCTCATGAACGGGGTGTGGATGGCTTCCGTCGGCATACCCAGCAGCTGGATTCCCTGATGGGTCCAGATACCGATGATGTTGAACAGGGCGTCCTGAATGTGACCGCGGAAAATATTGCCGGTCATGAACTTGGTGGGCGGCATGTACTTGAGCGTGGCTTTCGGGAAAATCTCGCGGGTCATCTGTGCCTGTGCGAGTTCCAAGAGAAAACCGTTCTCCAGCATCGGGTCCATCTCGAAGGCATGTCCGAGGCCCATCTGCTCCTCGGGCAGGCCGGCCAGCAGTGCCAGCTGCTCGTTGATGAGGTCGGAGGCGAGCACGGTGTGAGCGGCCTCCACGGCATCGGCGGTGGTGAGGTAGTTGTCCTCGCCGGTGTTGATGATGACGCCGGCGAAACTGTTGATGACACGGGAAAAGTACTGGTCGATGAGGGTACGCTGCGGGTTGATGTCGCGGAAGAGGATGCCGTAGAGTGCGTCGTTAAGCATCACATCCAGGCGTTCCAGAGCGCCCATGGCGGCGATTTCCGGCATACAAAGCCCTGAGCAGTAGTTACACAGGCGGATGTAGCGGCCTTGTTCTTCACCTACCTCGTCAAGGGCCTTGCGCATGATGCGGAAGTTCTCCTGCGTGGCGAAGGTGCCGCCGAACCCTTCGGTGGTGGCGCCGTAAGGCACGTAGTCGAGCAGGCTCTGTCCGGTGGTGCGGATGACGGCGATGATGTCGGCTCCCTGGCGGGCACCGGCCTGCGCCTGCACTACATCCTCGTAGATGTTGCCGGTGGCCACGATGATATACAGATAGGGTTTCGGTCCCTCGCCGATGGTTTTCAGGTACTCATTGCGCTTGGCCACATTGCCCTTGATGCGTTCCATGCAGGCATCGATGTAGGGCTGCACGGCGTTGTGGATGGCCTCGGGCGTGTTGAGTTTGAGCTGGGTGATGTCGAGCGTGCCGGCGGCGATGGCCTCGGCAATCTCCTGCGGCTGCTTGCCCGTCTCAATGATGGCGTTGCCAAGATAGAAGAGGACACCCTCCTTCAAGACACCCTTCTCGTGCAGCAGATTCACCACCACGTTGGGCAGCGGCACGTCGTTGGCATCCACACCGTCGATGCCGATCAGGCGGCAAAGGGTGCGTTCCACGGTGACCGTGGTGTACTGGTTGACGAACTTCTGCACATCGTCAGCAATGTTCCCAGCTAACTCTTTTGCATATTTAACCTTTTGAAAATCAAGACCTAATTTACTCTTTTCCATTCTGTTTGTTTATGGTTGTTGTTGTTCTGTTGTCTTAAAAAAAACGGGTGCAAAGATACAATAAATTTATTGTATATAGCCACAAAATAATTGTAGAACCCCTCCTCATCACATCCCTTTTTAGTTGTATTTTTGCACTTTCAAAATTCATATCATCCACTATGCCCATTACCGATATTCTTGAAAAGAAATTCCTTGAACACAATGATATAAAAAACCTGCTTGCCGCCGAGGGTGAGGAATACGAGCAGCTGCTGCAAAAAGCATTAGCCGTGAAGCTGTCTGTTCTGGACAACAAAGTCCACCTGCGCGGACTGATCGAGCTGAGCAACATCTGCCGCAAGTCGTGCCTCTACTGCGGGGTACGCAGCGACAACCGCAAGGTGGAGCGGTACGCCCTCACCGACGACGAGGTGCTGGAGTGTGCGCGACTGGCGCATCAGCTGGGCTACGGTTCCGTGGCCATCCAGAGCGGCGAACGCAACGACCGCGAGTTCACCGACCGCATCACCCGCCTCGTCACCCAAATCAAACAGATTGACGGCGGCTCCCTCGGCATCACCCTGTCGCTGGGCGAGCAGAGCGAGGAGGTGTATCGCCAATGGTTCGAGGCGGGCGCGCACCGCTACCTCCTCCGCATCGAGTCGTCGAACGAGGAACTCTACTACAAAATCCACCCCCGCGACGAACGGCACGACTTTCACAAGCGGCTGGAGTGCATCGACACGCTGCTGCGCCTCGGCTACCAGACCGGCACGGGCGTGATGGTGGGACTTCCCTTCCAAACCCTCGACCACCTCGCCGACGACCTCCTCTTCTTCCGCAGCAAAGACGTGGCAATGGTGGGCATGGGACCGTTCATCCCCCACCCCGACACGCCGCTCTATCGGTACGCCGACCAGATTCCCTCGCCGGAGAAACGGATGCGCCTCACCCTCAAAATGATTGCCATCCTGCGGCTGATGATGCCGGAAATCAACATGGTGGCGGCCACCGCCAACGAGACCGTCGATCCGATGGGACGGGAAAAAGCCATCCAGGCCGGCGCCAACGTCATCATGCCGAACCTTACCCCCAATGCGTACCGCGAAGACTACCTCATCTACCCCGACAAGGCGTGCGTGAACGACAAGCCGGAGCAGTGCCGCTCCTGCCTCGACCTGCGGATGAAGGCCATCCACCACGAGGTACTTTACAACGCATGGGGCGACTCGGTGGCATTTACAAAGAAGAAAAGCAACCTCTCATAGATACAAGTTGTTAATCCCAAACGGTTTAAAAAGTGGAGGGAAAACACTTGCTTTGCCGAAAGAGTTTCGTAAATTTGCAACCCTTAACCGAACCGACTTATGAAATGCAAAATCGTTAATAAATCCGACAATCCGACGCCGTCGTATGCCACGGAAATGTCGGCAGGAATGGACCTGCGTGCCAACCTTGACATGCCTGTCACCCTTGCACCGATGGAGAGACAGCTGATCCCCACCGGCATCTTCATTGAACTGCCCCGGGGATATGAGGCGCAGGTGCGCCCCCGCAGCGGCCTCGCCGTCAAAAGCGGCATCACTGTCATCAACAGTCCCGGCACCATCGACGCCGACTACCGCGGCGAAGTGAAGGTGGGGCTGATCAACCTCTCCAACGTGCCCTTCACCATCTGCCCCGGCGACCGCATCGCCCAGATGGTCGTCGCCCGCCACGAAACCGTGGAATGGGAGGCCGCCGATGAACTGTCGGAAACGGAACGTTCCACCGGCGGTTTCGGCAGCACGGGGAAACAATAAAAAAACAACCATTGAAAAACAAACAACCATTGTAGAGACGTTTCATGAAACGTCTCTACAGACAAGACGCGATGAATCGCGTCTCTACATAACCAAAACCATCAACCTGAATGAACAGAATCCATTTTATCGCCATTGGCGGCAGCGCCATGCACAACCTCGCCATCGCCCTTCACCTGAAAGGGTATCAAATCACCGGCTCGGACGATGAGATTTTCAACCCTGCGAAGGGACGGCTGGAAAAATACGGGCTTCTGCCCGACAGTATCGGCTGGAATCCCGACAAAATCACGCCCGATTTGGATGCCGTCATCCTCGGCATGCACGCCCGCGAGGACAACCCCGAACTCCTTCGGGCGAAAGAACTGGGAATCAGAGTTTTCTCCTATCCTGAATTCCTGTACGAGCAAAGCAAGGACAAACTCCGCATCGTGGTGGGAGGCAGCCACGGCAAGACCACCATCACGGCGATGATCCTGCACGTGCTCCAGCACTGCCACATCGACTGCGACTACATGGTGGGGGCACAACTGGACGGTTTCGAAGTGATGGTGAAGCTGTCGCACGAGGCCAAAATCATGGTGATGGAGGGCGACGAGTACCTCACCTCCCCCATCGACCGCCGTTCCAAGTTCCATCTATACAAGCCCAACGTAGGTATTATCAGCGGAATAGCCTGGGACCACATCAACGTTTTCCCGACCTTCCCGCAATATGTGGATACGTTCCGCACCTTCGCCAAGATGATCGACCGCACCTTCATCTATTGCAACGATGACGAGAATGTCCGGATGCTCGGCGAGGAAATCGAAGGCGTGAAAAAAGAGCCTTACACGGTGCATCCGTACGTCATCCGTGACGGGGTGACCCACCTGCTGACAGACGGCGGTGAAATTCCGATGCTGATTTTCGGACAGCACAACATGGCGAACCTCAACGCGGCGCGGTTAGCGTGCCGTGAGGTGGGGGTGAGCGACGAACAGTTCTACGAGGCCATCCGCACCTTCAGGGGGGCTTCCAAGCGTTTGGAGCTGGTCAACCGCGATGAGAATACCGTGGTTTACAAGGATTTCGCCCATTCCCCGTCGAAACTGAAAGCGACCATCGGAGCGGTGCGGGAACAGTATCCCGGCTGGCACCTCGTGGCCTGCATGGAACTGCACACCTTCAGCAGTCTGTCGAAAGAGTTCTTGGTACAATACGCCCATGTGATGGATGCAGCAGACGAGGCGATGATTTTCTTCGACCACCACGCGGTGGCGCACAAGAAGCTGCCGCCCATCACGTCCGAAATGGTGTATGACGCTTTCGCACGCCGCGACCTGCACATTTTCAACGAAACCGAGCCGTTGCAGTCGGCACTGCTCGGCATCCGCAACCCGAAAACCGTCTTTTTGCTGATGAGCTCCGGCAACTTCGGCGGCATCATCTTTGAAGAACTGGCAGAAAAACTGCTGAAAAGGTAAACGGAAAAGTCGTATCTTTGCCGCCTCAATTTTTGAAATAAAACAAATTGGTAATACTATGATTTATTTAGACAATTCAGCCACATCTTATCCGAAGCCGACCGAGGTTTACGACTTCATGGACCATTTTTACCGCACCCACGGGGTCAATCCCGGACGTTCGGGCTTCGACGCCGCCATCGAGACCGGCGAACTGGTTTCCGACACCCGCAAAATGCTCACCAAGCTGTTCAACGGCGGCGGTGACTTCAACCGTCTGACTTTCAGCTATAACGCCACCGATTCCCTGAACATCATCCTTCAGGGTCTGGCTTACGCCAACCCGGGAGCCCACGTCATCACCACCATGCTGGAGCACAACTCCGTGCTTCGTCCGCTGTACGTGATGGAACAGCGCGGCCTCATCACCGTGACCTACCTTCCGTTTGACGAACGCGGCTACGTGAACCCAGACGACTTCCGCAAGGCCATCCGCCCCAATACCAAATTTGCGGTCTGCACCCACTGCTCCAACGTCATCGGCACCATCCAGCCGCTGGCCGACCTCGGGCGCATCTGCCACGAGCACGGCATCATCTTCGTGGTGGACGGCAGTCAGGGCGCAGGTGCTGTTGACCTTGACATGCAAGCACAGAACATTGACGTTTACTGTTTTACCGGCCATAAATGCCTGATGGGACCCACCGGCATCGGCGGCTCCTATGTGCGCGAAGGCATCGAAATCGGGCAGACCCGCTTCGGCGGCACCGGCGTACGTTCCGCCGTTCCCGGCCATCTGGAAGAGTACCCCTACCGCCTCGAAGCCGGCACCATCAACCTGCTCGGCATCGCCGGTCTGAACGCCGGTGTGAAGTGGATCACCAAAGAGGGCATAAAGAACATCCACAACCGCGAAATGGCGCTGTGGGAGAGACTGCGTGACGGCATCCGCGAGGTCAAAGGCGTGAAAATCTACTGCGCCACCTCCACCGAGAACCAGAACCCCGTCCTCTCGTTCAACATCAACGGTTGGGAAGCCGGCGACGTGGGCACCATGCTCGACGTGGACTACGACATCGCCTGCCGCACCGGTCTGCAGTGCGCCCCGAAGGTACACGTCGGCATCGGCACCATCGACATCCACGGCACCGTCCGCCTCAGCATCGGCGCCTTCACCACCGAAGAGGATGTGAACACCGCCATCGAAGCCGTCCGCGACATCGCCGCAATGAAAAACTAACTTCGACCATATACATTATTATAATGGGGAAATCGGAACCGACCATTTCCCCTTTTTTCATAAAAATAAAAATGAAGAAAATCCTCCTTCCGTTTTTGGCTCTCCTGCTGACATTCTGCGGCTGCAAGAGCCACATTAACGACAAGACCAACTTCGACAGCATCGACGAGCACATGGAGTTCCGCAAGATGGGCGACCTCGAAGTGGGCATCATCAGCATCCGGGGAACCAGCTTCGCGAAGATGGACTCAACCGAATCGCGGCAGTTCATGGATTCCGTCCTGCGCAAAGGCGTCAACTATATCGACCTGTGCGGCGCGGATACGACGGCGCTGAACAATGTCGCCCTCGCCCTGAAAGGTCGGCGCAACCAGATGATGATCCAAGGCCCGCTCGGCAACTGCTGGAAGGACAGCAAACACACCCGTCCCCGCAACGCAGCGGACTGCCAAGCCGACTTGGAGAAACTGCTCGCCCGCATCGGAACCGGCTACCTCAACGTGGGAATGCTTGAAAACATCAACAGCAAGGCAGAGTGGCAGAAACTCATGAAAAGTTCCTACATGAAGTATCTCGACCAACTGAAGGAGGAGGGAAAGATCAAGCGGCTCGGCCTCGTTTGCAGCAACGTGGATGCGGCCTACGCGGCTCTTCAGAGCGGAATAATCGAGGTGCTTCAGTTCCAGGTCAACCCGAACAAAGACCTTATTCCGGCCGACTTCGACACGGAGGACTCCACCGCCGTCGCGGAACTCCTCGCCACCGCCGACACCATGCGGACCCGTCTGTACGAGTATTGCAAGGAGTACAATATCGCCATCGTTATCGTAGAAAAAGAAAGTGGCAAAACCGACAAGTTCTCCCGCATGGAGCAGATGCATTTCGCACTGACACGCCCGGGCGTGGTCAGCATCCTCTCAAACGCTTCTACCATGGAGGATTTTTCCCGCGACCTGCACTACCTCAGTGCCTCAGACGAAGAGAAGGATTTCACGCTCGAACTGATCCAGCCTGAACCCGACGAAGAAGAAATCACTTCCGACAACTAACCAAAAAACACCATGAAAATCGAAATTATGTCCCCTGTGGGGTCTTACGAATCGTTGGCTGCCGCCATCCAGGCGGGTGCGGGCTCCGTCTATTTCGGCGTGGGCAAGATGAACATGCGGTCGCGTTCCGCCGCCAACTTCAACTTCGACGACCTGCGGAACATCACCGACATCTGCCGCCAGCACAACGTCAAGTCGTACCTCACGGTCAACACCATCGTCTATAACAATGAGTTGGACGAAGTTCGGCAGCTGCTCGACCTCGCCAAGGAGTGCCAAGTGTCGGCCATCATCGCCTCCGACTTCGCCGTGCTCAACTACTGCCGCCAAATCGGGCTGGAAATCCACATCTCCACCCAGTGCAACATCACCAACATCGAGGCGGTACGCTTCTTCTCGCAGTTCGCCGACGTGATGGTTCTCGGGCGCGAGGTGCCGCTGGTACAGATGGCGGAAATCACCCGTCAGATTCAAGAAGAAAACATTCGCGGGCCGAAAGGGGAACTGGTGCGCATCGAGGTGTTTGTCCACGGGGCGTTGTGCATGGCCGTTTCCGGCAAGTGCTACATCAGTCTCGACAACTACAACTACCCCGCCAATCGCGGGGCGTGCCTGCAACCTTGCCGCCGCGGCTACATCGTGAAGGACATGGAAACCGACCTTGAGCTGGCTGTTGAGAACAAATACATCATGTCACCGAAGGACCTGTGTACCATCGGTTTTCTGGACAAACTGCTGAAAGCCGGCGTCAGCATCCTCAAGATCGAGGGACGCGGACGGTCGGCGGAGTACGTCAAGGTGACGACCGAGTGCTACCATGAGGCGGTGGAGGCGGTGAACGACGGCACCTTCACACTGGAGAAGGTGGAAGCGTGGACCGAAAGGCTGCGGAGCGTCTTCAACCGCGGCTTCTGGGACGGCTACTACCTCGGCCGCACGATGGGCGAATGGTCGGAGCGGTACGGATCGCAGGCCACCACCGTGAGGACGCACATCGGCAAGGTGACGAACTTCTTCAGCAAGCTGAGCGTGGCCGAGATCACCATCTTGTCCGACGAGATCGCCGTCGGCGACACGCTGGTCATCGAGGGACCGACCACGGGCGTTTACGAAACCACGGTGACGGAACTGCGCCTCGAGGTCGATCCAGTGCCGCGGGCGGTGAAGGGGCAGGTATGCTCCATCGCCACCGACGTGGTCGTCAAAAGGGGCGACAAAGTGTATAAGAAGAGACTTGTCGAAGAGGAATTCTAAGACATAGTACCTAAGCAACTTTTTTGTACCTTTGCAACCTTGATTTTTGTAGGATAAAAAATACGTTATGATTAAATCAATGACGGGCTTCGGGAAGGTGGATTTCAATTCCCATGCCAAGAATATTGTGGTGGAAATCAGATCATTGAACAGCAAACAGCTGGATTTGAATGCCCGCATCGCACCACTTTTCCGTGACAAAGAGAACGAAATCCGCAGTCTCCTCGCCCAACGCATCGAGCGCGGCAAAGTCGATTTTTCCATCTATGTGGAACGGAACGAGGCGCCCTCCATCAGCATCAACAAGGAGCTGGCTGCCGCCTACTTTCAGGAGCTGAACATCCTCTCGAAGGAGCTGGACAACCCCGTGGAAAGCGACATCTTCACGCAGATCCTGCGGCTGCCCGACGTGGTCACCACGCCCCGCGAAGAACTTCCCGACGACCTGTGGGAAGCCGCACTGAACGCCATTTCGGAAGCGTGCAACAAGCTCGACCAGTTCCGCATCAGCGAAGGCGTTGCCCTCGCCGCCGACTTCGAAAAACGGGTCCGCCTCATTGACTCCCTCATTGACGAAATCACACCGTTTGAGAAACAACGCATTGTCACTCAACGGGAAAAGTTCGAAAAGGGCTTGGAAGACCTGCGCCAGAAAGGGCAGTACGATCCCAACCGCCTCGAACAGGAGATGATTTTCTATATCGAAAAACTGGACATCACCGAAGAGAAAGTCCGCCTGCGCAAGCATTGCAACTATTTCCTCGAAACGATGAGGGAACCAGAGTCGAAAGGCAAGAAACTCGGATTCATCGTGCAGGAGATGGGCCGCGAAGTCAACACCACCGGCTCCAAAGCGTGCGACTTCAACATCCAGCAGATTGTCGTCAAAATGAAAGACGAGGTTGAAAAACTGAAAGAACAGCTGGCCAACGTTTTGTAAATCAGAAAGACGCACAATACCATAATATGAGATGCGATGAATCGCGTCTCTACATTGCCAAACCCCTAATCACTAACCCCTAACCCCTATACCCTAAAACCTATACCCTAAAAATGAGCAACATATTATCCTTGGTCGGACGACCGAATGTCGGCAAATCGACACTTTTCAACAGACTGACACAGAGCCGCGAGGCCATCGTGGACTCCATCGCCGGCGTGACCCGCGACCGTAACTACGGCAAGTCCGACTGGAACGGCTACGAGTTTTCCGTCATCGACACCGGCGGTTACGTGGTCGGCTCCACCGACATCTTCGAGGCCGAAATCCGCAAGCAGGCCGCCCTCGCCATTGAGGAATCGGACGTCATCGTGCTCGTGGTGGACGGACGCGAGGGACTCTCCCCGCTGGACGAGGAGATCGCCGCCGTGCTGCGCCGTTCCAAGAAACCGTTCTATCTGGCCGTCAATAAGATTGACAGTCCCTCCAACTTTTTCGACTACAGCGAGTTCTATGCTCTCGGCGTGGACGATCTTTTCCCGATTTCCGCTGTCTCGGGCAGCGGCACCGGTGAATTGCTGGACGCTGTGGTCAAGCATTTCTCCCACGAGGAGGACCACATCATCGACGAACTGCCGAAAATCACGGTGGTGGGCAAGCCCAACGTGGGCAAGTCCTCCATCATCAACACCTTCCTTGGCGAAGACCGTCACATCGTCACCCCCATCGCCGGCACCACCCGCGACTCCATCTTCACCCGCTACACCGGTTTCGGTTTTGACTTCTATCTCGTTGATACGGCGGGGCTTCGCAAAAAGAAAAAGGTGGAAGAAAACCTCGAGTTCTACTCCGTGATGCGGGCCATCCGCGCCATTGAAAACAGCGATGTCTGCATCCTGATGTGCGATGCCTCCACCGGCTTCGATGCGCAGGACCTCAACATTTTCAGCCTCTGCGCCCGCAACAAGAAGGGCATCGTGGTGGTGATGAACAAGTGGGACCTCATCGAAAAGGACAACAAGACGCACGACCAGTACGAAGCCCTGATTCGGCAACGTATCGAACCGTTCGACGACGTGCCGATCATCTTCACCTCCGTCATCAACAAGCAACGGATTTACAAGGTGTTGGACACGGCCATCCAGGTACACAAGAGCCGGCAGCGCCGCATTCCCACCTCCGAGCTGAACGACTACCTCCTGCCGCTGATCCAGGCCACCCCGCCCCCAATCAACCGCGACAAGGTCATCCGCATCAAGTTCGTGACGCAACTGCCGACCGTCACACCCTCCTTCGCCTTCTTCTGCAACCTGCCGCAGTATGTGAAAGAGTCGTACCAACGGTATTTGGAGAACCGCATCCGCGAGAAGTGGGACTTCCACGGCGTGCCGATCGAGATTTATTTCAGACAGAAGTAGCTCGCTGACGCTCGCATTCCTTTATTTTGGTTCGCTGACGCTCACCATTTTCAATTTTTGTTCGCTGGCGCGAACATTTGGGCAGGCTTACGCCTGCATTTTGCTCGCTGACGCTCGCATTGTGAGGAAAACGGTATCGTACCGTGTTTCTGGTACTCTCGGAAGAAAAAAACCACCTCGGAGAGGTGAGATTTTATTAACCCCTTACAAGGCGGCACGAAGTGACGCCGCAGTATGGGGATTGCGAGGCCCTCGCGCATCCGCCCGCGACACGGGCGGCAGATACGAAAGAACACCACAGGTGTGCCGCGGAAAAAGGGAGATTCCGATGTGTGGAATGAAGGGATGTTGAGTAGCGGCACTACTACCATTCCCTTCAAAACGTGTACCGTATTCCCAGGCACACGTTCCAGTCGAAATGGTGCCAGCGGACATTGTCCTTGATGAAAACACCATAGCCCGGACGGAAATCCAGCTGCACCGCCAACGGGATTTTGAAAACATACTCCAATCCCGCAATGACATTGGCACCCAATTTTCCACCCTTGGCAATTCCTCTTTTGGCATCATACTTGTAACCTCTGGCATAATCTTCCAACGTGCCAAGATATGAAAACCACCAATTATAACCGATTGACACTCCACCACCTACAAAAACATACCAATGAGGATTAAATTGTCCCTCATACATCAAATTGGGATTCAATACTACTGAGGACACCGTGACATTACTCCAGTCTTCTCCACCCGTACACATGATCTGCAATCCCATATCGGCACTAAAGGCCACCTTTTCTGCCCAGAATGTCTTGTAAGAAAAGCCCCACATCGTGCAACCAATCCCGCCGACACTATGCCGGTAGGGCGGTTGCGCCTGCAACGCCAATCCCGCAGCCATCAAGAATACCCAAAGGAGGATTTTTTTCATAAGTTTTTATGACCTGACATTTCGAGTGCGTTAAAACTCATGAGCAGAATAGATCAGTTCTTAAAAATATCATCATAGGCTGCATATGTAAAAGATAGTGAGATAAGTATTGAAGAAATTACTATAATAAGCCAATTCTGCTTAATCTCAATCCAAGATAAAGGTCCGATACCCTTACTACTAAAAGAATGGTATAATAATACGTCTATTGTAATAGTGAACACAAAAGTTATAGAAAAAAGCAAGATTTTATTTTTTATTTTCTTTTTTTTCATCAGAATTTGAATTACTTCTAAGTTTTAACGCACTCGAGTTTTTATGACCTGACATTTCGAGTGCGTTAAAACACTAATTTTCCCATTAGTATTCGTCCTCATAATAAGAGGAAGTCTTATTTCTGACTTTATTCAAAAAAATACGTGTACTCTACAATTACAGGATATACATGTGTGCAAGCACCACCATTGGTAGGGAAACTATCAAAAGACAGCAAACCAGTAACATAACATTTTCTTGAGATATCTACAGTGTCTGGAATATAACCCGAATAATAGTCCAATCGGACAGAAATCTCTGGTGGCTGGTTTCCGATACTTTGTACTGCATATTCAGGATCGTCTGTAAGAAACCACTCCCCATTTTCCCAACTTCTTTTATCAAACCATCCACAGACCCGAATGGTGTCTCGATATAACTGATTCATTATTTTGTTGTCCTGTCCCACAAAAAATGAATAATTGTATTTAATCGCCTTGCAGGTATTGTAGCCTGTCTCGGAAAGGGGTGGAATATCCTTGTCCTTCCATTTGTTGTGGCACTGCTTCTCGCAAGAAACGAAAAAAATGGCAATCATTAATGCAAGGAAATACAGATTAACTATTCTTTTCATGATAAAATGAATTTAAAGTTGTGATTAGAATTTGCCACCTTAACGAGACCCGATACGCCAATATTGCCCCTATTTTTCAATATTTAATCCCTCACGCCGGAAATGTGAACCCTATTGAGGGGATAAGGTGGTACAGAACACCTGTAGGGATGTCATATTATGGCATCCCTACAATTTATGGCATCCCTACAATGACGCATTTAAATAACAACAATGGTCGTATTGTTGGTAGAGACGCAAAATTTTGCGTCTCTACAATTACGTCACACAAAAATCACCTCCGCCTCAGCTGCCAGAACGCCACCGCGGAGGCCGCAGCCACATTGAGGGAATCCACGTTGTGGAACATCGGGATGCGCACCACATAGTCGCAGCCGCTGATGGTACGTGCCGACAGGCCGTCGCCTTCGGTGCCCATGATCACCGCCAGCCGCTCGGTCGCGGCCAGCGCCGGGTCTTCGATAGAGACGGAGTTGTCCGACAGCGCCATCGCCGCCGTCTTGAAACCGAGCCGCCGGAGCCGCTCCATTCCCGCGTCGGGCCAGTCGGTGTGGACCTCGCCGATGTACGCCCACGGGATCTGGAACACCGTGCCCATGCTCACCCGCACCGTGCGCCGGTTGAGCGGGTCGCAGCTGGTGGGTGTCAGCAGCACGGCGTCGAAGCCGAGGGCGGCGGCGGAACGGAAGATGGCCCCGACGTTGGTGTTGTCCACCACATTGTCGAGCACCACGATACGGCGGGCGCCGTCGCACACCTCCTCCACTGTCCGTGGCTTCGGGCGGCGCATCGCACAAAGCACGCCGCGGGTCAGCCAATAACCGGCCAGCTCGGAGAGCAGCGACACCTCGCCCGTGTAGATGGGGATGTCACCGCAACGGGCAATCAGCTCGCGGGCGTCGCCTTCGATGTGGCGCTCCGCCATCAGCATCGCCAGCGGCTCGCACCCTTCGTCCAGCGCCACCTTGATCACCTTCGGACTCTCGGCGATGAAAATTCCCTTTTCCGGATCCAGGCGGTTGCGGAGTTGCGTTTCCGTCAGTTTGGAGAACACCTCCACGCCCGGAGCAGAAAGATCGGTGATGCGTACGATATTCATATTCTCAGTTTTGGACGGCAAAGGTACGATTTTTTGGCTCGCTTGCACTCACATTTTTGATTTTGCTCACTGCGTTCGCATTTGGGCTCGCTAACGCTCGCATTCGTTGATTTGGATTCGCTTGCGCTCACCATTTTCAATTTTTGTTCGCTGGCGCGAACATTTGGGCAGGCTGTCGCCTGCATTTTGCTCGCTAACGCTCGCATTGTGAGGGAAACGGTATCGTGCCGTGTTTCTGGCACTCTCGGAAGGAAAATCCACCTCGGAGAGGTGAGATTTTATTAACCCCTTACAAGGCAGAACGAAGTGACGCCGCAGTATGGGGATTGCGAGGCCCTCGCGCGTCCGCCCGCGGCACGGGCGGCAGATACGAAAGAATACCGCAGGTGATGCCGCGGAAAAAGGGAGAGGTATGGTCGAAGGTTATACCATTCCCTTCAGAACGTGTACCTCACCCCTGCATTGACACTCCAGTCGAAATGATGCCAGATATAATCTGGAATATCATTGAAGAATATTCCATAGCCCGGACGGAAGTCAAACTGCAGAGTGAGAGGGATATTCAGCTTATACTCCAATCCCAGCATGGCATTGACCCCGAACTTAGCCATATCCCAATGGAAATGATTAACATCAGGACGCCAACAATCCCAAGAATAACCTAGACTCACACCACCACCGGCAAAGCCATAAAGTCCCGATACGAAGTTGCCTTCATACAAGAAGTTAGGGTTTAGCTCCAGATTCCAGAAATCATAAGATTTACATTTCGGATCGTGGTTTTGTCCCTCACTGTCAGTACAAAGAATTTTGGTCCCTAGGTCCACTTGGATGGCGAAATGGTCGGTTACAAAAGTCTTGTAGGAGAAGGCCTGCATACTTCCAAGCGTGGCACCGATACTGTGTTTGTACGGAGTTTGGGCTTTCAAAGTACCCACTAAGCAGAAAATGGCGCAAATGGCTGTGACAAAGATTTTTCTTTTCATGATAAAATGAATTTGAATTTGTGATTAGAAGTTTTAACGCACTCGAAATGTCAGGTCATAAAAACCCAAATGCAAAAAACAGAATATCGGAAGTCGGTTCATTCAAAAAGGGGAATAAGAAATCTAATATAACAATCTGACAACTGTGATTTTTTTGGAAATAAATATACTGGGGAACTATAGATTCTGTTGTATTCATAATTAAAGCGCCTAGCTTGGATATAGACTGACAAAAAACAACTGGTGTTGTAGGTGAATATTTTATAATGTGCTTCCCCCTCCTCAATTATTTTGACTATTGAGGAATGTGGCTGCCATTCATCCGTAAATGAATTTTTTACCCGATAGTAAAGCATACTATCTTTGATTGCAGGTAAAATGACACGATGTAAAAACGTATAGCCAACTTCTTTATGAAATGAATGAGGTTTTAGCATATTCTTGGCAAATTTTCTTCCGCTGATAGTTTTTTGGGGTATGTCAAGTGTGTCAGACCAATAATACAATTTAGCTTGATTATCAAAAATGCGGTTCTTGACGAAAGGAGGATTCTTTTTCAAATTATAAAAACAGTACAGTGTATCAAAGTGTTGAACTGTTGATATGATGACATCTTTTTCTGAATACACATAACTATCTGTCTTCTTTTGAGCCATTGATATTTTACATAAAAACAGCCAAGCAAGACATACTATAAGATGTTTTTTCATAAAACATTTTATTTTTTATATTGGAGTTTACCCTGCATTTCTTCGCCATTTTTTATGCCTGATGTGGTAGCCATAGCATCGCTACTTGTTTTTGGATTGCCGCTTGTTACGGTTCCTGTGGTTTTAACGCACTCGAAATGTCAGGTCATAAAAACGGTATGGTCGAAGGTTATACCATTCCCTTCAGAACGTGTACCTCACGCCGGCGTTGACACTCCAGTCGAAAAAATTCAACTCATTGTTGGGAAGGTCATTGAAGAACATCCCGTAGCCGGGGCGAAAATCAAACTGCAAGGTGAGGGGAATGTTCAGTTTGTACTCCAATCCCAGCATGGCATTGACCCCGAACTTACCCATATCCCAATACTCCCCAAAACGAAACACTCCGGGTTTCCATGCATCCCAAGAATAACCCAAGCTCACGCCACCACCGGCAAAGCCATACAGACCCGCTACAAGGTTGCCTTCATACAAGAAATTGGGATTCAGTTCCAAATCCCAGAAATCAAAAGCTTTCCATTTCGCACCGTGGTTTTGTCCCTCACCGTCGGTACAAAGAATTTTGGTACCCAAATCTATCTGAATGGCAAAATGATCGGTTACAAAAGTCTTGTAGGAGAAGGCCTGCATGCTGCCAAGCGTGGCACCAATACTGTGTTTGTAAGGAGCTTGGGCTTTCAAAGTACCCACTAAGCAGAAAATGGCGCAAATGGCTGTGACAAAGATTTTTCTTTTCATGATAAAATGAATTTGAATTTGTGATTAGAATTTGCACCCCATAACGGGAATCGCTGCGGCGATATTGCCCCTGTTTTGCGGTATTTAATCCCTCACAACAGAAATGTGAACCCTATTGAGGGGATATGATGGTTCAGGACACCTGTAGGGATGTCATAATATGGCATCCCTACAATCACGCACATTAACAATGGTCGTATTATTTGTAGAGACGTTTCATGAAACGTCTCTACAATCACACCGTGCCTATTTCTCCGTAATTTTCTTTAAATCATTAATAAATGAATCGATATCGGCTTCGGTGGTGTCCCAAGAGGTCACCAAGCGGATTTCGTTCGTCTGCTCATCCCACACATAGAAGAAGTGGTTTTTCAGAAGCTGCTCCGTCACATCGGGGGCCAGTTTGAGGAGCAGGGTGTTGGCCTGCGTAGGCTGCGTGAATTCGAAGTTGCCCGTCTCTTCGATGCGGCGGCGGAGCAGCTGCGCCATCGCGTTGGCGTGCGCAGCATTCTTGTACAGAAGGTCGTTGTCGAAGTAGGCCAGAAACTGGGCGGCGACGTACCGCATCTTCGAGAAGAGCTGGGTGGTCTGCTTGCGGAGGTAGCGGAGCTCCGTGGCCAGTTCGGGACGGAGGGCGATGACGGCCTCGGCCATCATGCAGCCGTTCTTGGTGCCGCCGAAGCTGATGATGTCGGCCCCGCAGTCGGTGGTCAGCGCCCTGACGGTGGTGCCGAGGGCGACAGCCGCGTTGGCGAGGCGGGCGCCGTCGATGTGGAGGTACATGCCGTAGGAGTGGACGAAATCGGCGAGGGCGCGGAGTTCATCTGGGGTATAGACGGTGCCCAATTCGGTAACTTCGGACACATAGACCACACGCGGTTGGGAGTGGTGCTCGAAGCCGAAGCCGTGGAGCAGCGGCCGGATGAGGTCGGGCGTGAGCTTGCCGTCGGGCGCGGGCACCTCCTTGACGGCAGCACCGGAGAGGTAGCCGGGGGCGTTGCACTCGTCCACGGCGATGTGGGCGGTGGCGGCGGCGATGATGGCATGGTAGGGGCGGCAGCAGGCCCGCATGGCGATGGTGTTGGCGCCGGTGCCGTTGAACACGAAGAAGGGTTCGGCCGTTTCACCGAAAACCTCCTTCAGGCGGTGCGTGGCGCGGAGGGTCCAGTCGTCATCACCGTAGGCGAGGGCGTGGTCGGCATTTGCATTGAGGATGGCCTCCATCACCTGCGGATGAACGCCTGAATTGTTGTCACTTCCGAAACTTCTCATAGTGGTTAGTTTTGGGCGGCAAAGGTACAACTTTTCGGGCTCGCTTACGCTCGCATTCTTTGATTCTGCTCACTGCGTTCGCATTTGGGCTCGCTGACGCGAACATTTGGGCAGGCTCACGCCTGCATTTTGCTCGCTGTGCTCGCATTTCTTTCCACTTTTTCAACATTTTATTGTTTAAAAGCATCCTCTTTCCGAAAAATTAATAGTACCTTTGCAAACTTTTTTCGCAAGGGTGTTTTTTCTTGTAACAAAATGCGAAAACAAGCCGTAAAATGGTCTGTTTGAACAAGATTTGGACAAAAAATATTTAGAAACAAAATACTGAATATGAGACAATTAAACATTACCAAGCAGGTAACGAACCGTGAAACCGCCTCGTTGGACAAATATCTGCACGATATTGGCAAAGTGGAGCTGATTACCGCGGAAGAAGAGGTGGAATTAGCGCGAAAAATCAAGGACGGTGACCAGGAGGCATTGGAGAAACTCACCAAAGCGAACCTCCGTTTCGTCGTTTCCGTCGCCAAGCAGTACCAAAACCAGGGACTCAGCCTCCCCGACCTCATCAACGAGGGCAACCTCGGCCTCATCAAGGCAGCCCAGCGTTTCGATGAAACCCGCGGCTTCAAATTCATCTCCTACGCCGTATGGTGGATCCGCCAGTCCATTCTCCAAGCCCTGGCCGAACAGTCGCGTATCGTTCGTCTGCCGCTCAACAAGATCGGCACCATCAACAAGATCAACAAGGCCTACGCCTATTTGGAACAGGAGTACGAGCGCGAACCCCGCGCCGATGAAATCGCTGCCCTGCTCGACATCACCGAGTCGGAGGTGAAAGATTCAATGCGCAACTCCTCCCGCCACCTCTCCATGGATGCCTCCCTCACACAGGACAAGGACAACAACATGTACGACGTCCTCAAGTCGGAAGACTCCCCCACCCCGGACAAAGGCCTTCTGTACGAGTCGCTGAAACAAGAAATCAACCGCACCATCTCCACGCTCCCGCAGCGCGAAGCCGACATCATCAAACTGTACTTCGGACTCGACAGCAAGCACCCGATGACCCTCGAGGAAATCGGTGAGAAATTCGACCTCACCCGCGAACGCGTCCGCCAGATCAAGGAGAAGGCCATCCGCCGCCTCAAGAATCAGGCGAAATGCAAGAACCTCAAGGCCTATTTGGGGTAAATATTTAACAGACAATTTATTACAAAATCCTATTTGTAGAGACGCAAAATTTTGCGTCTCTACATTTTTTATGGAAACCACCGCCATTATTTTTGTGGGGACCACCATCATTTATATGTAAACCCAATCAATATTTTTCGTACCTTTGCCCGCTTTTTATACAATATTATATAAAGATGGAAATTGCTACAAAGTACGAACCGCAACTGATTGAAGACAAATGGTATAGCTTTTGGATGGAACACAAGTTGTTCGCCTCCAAACCCGATGGAAGACCTGCTTATTCCGTGGTAATCCCCCCGCCGAACGTAACGGGCGTGCTGCACATGGGGCACATGCTTAACAATACGATACAGGATATTCTGGTGCGCCGCGCCCGCATGATGGGCTTCAACGCCTGCTGGGTGCCCGGCACCGACCACGCCTCCATCGCCACCGAGTCGAAGGTGGTGGCCAAACTCGCCAAAGAAGGCATCAAGAAATCGGACCTCACCCGCGAGCAGTTCCTCCAGCACGCATGGCAATGGAAAGAGGAACACGGCGGCGTGATTCTGGAACAGCTGAAAAAACTCGGCGCCTCATGCGACTGGGACCGCACCGCGTTCACCATGGACGAGGTCCGCAGCCAGTCAGTGCTGAAAGTGTTTGTTGATTTATATCGCAAGGGCTTGATTTACCGCGGACTGCGTATGGTCAATTGGGACCCGAAGGCGCAGACCGTGTTGAGCACCGAAGAGGTCATCTACCGTCAGGAGAAGAGCAAGCTCTACTACCTGCGCTACTATGTGGCCGACGCCGACGAAAACCCGGTGAAACCCACCGGCTTGGAAGGCGAAATCCTGCACAAGGACGACAAGGGCTACTACGCTGTGGTGGCCACCACCCGCCCCGAAACCATCATGGGCGACACCGCCATGTGCATCAACCCGAAGGACCCGAAGAACCAGTGGCTGCGCGGCCACAAGGTGATTGTGCCGCTCGTGGGACGCGTCGTTCCCGTCATCGAGGACCGCTATGTGGACATCGAGTTCGGTACAGGCTGCCTGAAAGTGACGCCCGCCCACGACATCAACGACTACGCCCTCGGCCAGACACACCATCTGGAGACCATCGACATCTTCAATCCCGACGGCACGCTGTCGGAGGCCGCCGGTCTCTACGTCGGCCAAGACCGCATGGACGTGCGCAAGCAGATCGTCATCGACCTGAAAGCCGCCGACCTGATGGAGAAGATCGAGGATTACGACAACAAGGTGGGCTACTCGGAACGCAACCAGGACACCGCCGTAGAGCCGCGTCTTTGCAAGCAGTGGTTCCTCTCCATGAAGCACTTCGCCGAAATCGCCCTGCCGCCCGTCCTCGAAGGCAAGATCCAATTCCACCCCAACAAATACGTGACCACCTACCGCAACTGGCTGGAGAACATCCAAGACTGGTGCATCAGCCGCCAGCTCTGGTGGGGGCACCGCATTCCGGCGTACTTCCTGCCGACGGCGGAGGACGAGGAGGAGAAGTTTGTAGTGGCGCTCACCGACGAGGAGGCGCTGGCCGAAGCCCGCAAGATCAAAGGTTACGAGAACATCACCGCCGAGCAGCTCCGTCATGATGAGGACGCCCTCGACACATGGTTCTCGTCGTGGCTGTGGCCCATCTCGCTTTTCGACGGCATCAACAACCCCGGCAACCCCGAAATCAACTACTACTACCCGACCAACGACCTCGTGACCGGCCCCGACATCATCTTCTTCTGGGTGGCCCGCATGATCATGGCCGGCGAAGAATACCTGAATGACATCCCGTTCCGCAACGTCTATTTCACCGGCATTGTGCGCGACAACCTCGGGCGCAAGATGTCGAAATCGCTCGGCAACTCGCCCGATCCCATCATGCTGATGGAGAAATACGGTTCCGACGGTGTGCGCGTGGGCATGCTGCTCTGCTCGCCCGCCGGCAACGACCTGCTGTTCGACGAAGGTCTGTGCGGACAAGGCCGCAACTTCAGCAACAAGATCTGGAACGCATTCCGCCTCATCAAGGGGTGGCAGGTGGAAGAGAACCTGGCACAGCCGCTGCACACGAAGGCCGCCATCGAGTGGTTCAACTGCCGTCTGCAAGAAGTGCTGGGCGAAATCAACGACCATTTCGACAAGTTCCGCATCTCCGACGCGCTGATGGCCACCTACAAGCTCATCTGGGACGACTTCTGCTCCTACTTCCTGGAGATCGTGAAACCCGCCTACCAGCAGCCCATCGACGGCAAGAGCTACAGCGACATCCTCGACATCTTCGAGAACCTGATGAAGATGCTGCACCCGTTCATGCCGTTCCTCACCGAGGAGTTGTGGCACGGGCTGAAAGAGCGCGGCGAGAACGAATCCATCATGGTGAGCCAGCTGCCGAAGTGGGACGAAGCCAAAGCGAAAAGCGACATCCTCACCCGTTTCACCGCCATGCAAAAGGTGGTGGAGGGCGTACGCCGTGTCCGCAACGACCGCAACATCGCCCCCAAGAATGCACTGGACCTCCTCGTATTAAAGAAGGATGCGCCCGATGCAGAGATGGACGCCATCATCACGAAGCTGTGCAACCTCTCTTCCATCCAGTACGTTACGGAAAAAGTCAGCGGGGCATGCTCGTTCATTGAGAACAACACCGAGTACCTCATCCCGATGGCCCAGAACATCAACACGGAGGAAGAACTGAAAAAATTACAGGCCGACCTCGACTATGCCGAGAAGTTCCTCAAATCGGTGATGGGCAAGCTGTCGAACGAGCGTTTTGTCAACAATGCACCGGAACAGGTGGTGGCGGTGGAACGCAAGAAGAAGGCCGACGCGGAGGAGAAGATCCGGATTCTGAAGGAGAAAATTGCGGAATTACAATAAATGTACCCTTGTAGAGACGCCTTAATATGACGTCTCTACAGAAACGAACGAACAAATGAAAAACATTCTGAAGGATTTGTTACGGCTTGTGATCATCATCGTGGTTTTGTGCGCGGTGGTCTATTTCATGGAGCCCTCCGGCTTCGCCGGCAAAAGCGACATTCTATATGGCGTGGTCGGCGGCGGTGTGACGGCCTTCATTGCGATGTACATCTTCAAAAAAATCAAAGAAAAAAAGAAAGAAAATCAATAAAAGTTGCAGCGTTTTTGAAAAGTCTGCGTCAAGGAAAGCGTTGAAATCATTTAAAACACCAAAATATGAAAAAAATCATCTTATTAGCAGCGACTATCTGTCTGTGCATGAATATTTTCGCACAGAAATCAGCCAACAGCATCAAGTATGAGGGGGCATTGGCGCAAGCCATCACCCAAGAGCGTTACAACAAGCTTTTGAGCGAAAGCCCGTCGAAGTTGGTGGCGACCTACTACGAAGTCACAAAATTCTGCTATGTTTCAAACCAGCTTCCGGAAAGCGCCCGCGTGATGGGCGACCTCTGCGACTACATTTCCCCGAATGAGGTTTGCGACGATGCGGCGACGGTGACAAGTACAAAACAGATCAATCCCCGCAAATACACGATGACCCGTGACGACATCCGTTACAACGCTTACGCCATCGGCAGCACCGGCTACTACGTCATCGTCTATCCGACTGACGTTTACCAAAAGAACTACACCTCATTTATGAAAGAGTACGGGTTCTAACAAGGTGAAATTTGAAAATTGAAAACTGAAAATTTTATAGATATGAAAAAGATAGTTTCCTTATTGGTTCTTTTTGTGGCTGTCGCCACGGCGGCTTTCGCCCAGACACAGTACACGATGGGGGTGAGTGGGACCGACATCACCACCTGCGACGCCTACATTTATGACAACGGCGGCGAGAGCGGCAACTACGGCACAGGGCGTGACGACTGGATGACCATCCATCCGACCGGTGGTGCAGTTACCATCCGCTTTGTGGAATTTGACGTGGCCGAAACCGATACATTGTACGTGTACAACGGCACGGACCCGAACAACGACAGCGTACCGCTGATGATCGGCTCCCTGGCCACCTTCTGGGTCAACGAGAGCAACACCATCCAGGTGGGCGACCAGGAAGCGTCTGCCACCATCCAGAACCCGACGGGTGCGCTGACCCTTCACTTCGTGTCTGCCGCAAACTCGGAGACACGCTCCGGCTTCGCGCTGTTGGTGAGTTGCGCCCAGCCGTGCCAGCGTCTGCACGCCCGCATCGACTTCGCGAACTCTGTGCCCACCCCGCACTTTGACACCGAACTGAACGACGGGTACTACTATGTGGACTTCTGTCCCGGCGACACCATCCATATTGCCGCCACCGCCGACTATCCCGACAATGACTACAGCTACCACCAGGATGTGACCACCACCTACTTCGACTGGAGTTTCGGACAGAGCGGCTACGGCCAGACTGACCTCTACTACGTTTTTAACCCAGGCCAAGGTTACGACCTCACCCTCTCCCTTCGCGAACAACACAACGGGAACCTCTGCTACGGACAGACCCCTGTGGCCATCCGCATCCGCGGATCGCAAGACCCATTCAATCATGCCTCGCTTTTGGACGATGTGTGCCAGGGCACCGAGATTCCGCTCCTGATCAGTATGGACAGTGCTGCCACCATCATGGTTAATCCCGTGGGAAGCACACAAGAGTCCAGCCTTGCCGTTGACTCTGTCGTGTTCATTCCCGACGGCCCGAACTGCTCCACCCAATGCTATAGTTCTTCCGTCAACTTCACCTCCTTCCCGCCCAACGCCAGCATCACCTCTGCTTCCGACATCTTAGGTGTACGCCTCAACATCGAGCACTCCTTCATCGGCGACATCAACATTTCCCTGATTTGCCCGAATAACCGCTCCGTGCTGCTGCTGCCCGACCACTGCGGAAACCTTTCCAACAGCATATCCAATGCCTCCTACCTGGGACTCTACTACGAGCCCGATGGAAGCAACTGTAATGCCGCTGACAATGTCCAGGGTACCGGTTGGAACTACTGCTGGAGCGAGAACCCCACATACGCACAATCCAGTGGTTACATTTATGCTTCCGGAAACCTGGGACACGATCACTCCAGCACCGTGGACTCCTCACACGTGGCTCACGGCTATCCCGGACAAGGCGGCTTCGTGCAGGGACAGCAATACTACACACCTCACCAGTCTTTCAGCAACCTCGTAGGCTGCCCGCTCAATGGACTGTGGCAAATCCAGGTGTGCGACACATGGGGATCTGACAATGGTTATGTTTTCAGCTGGGAGTTGACCCTCGACCCCAACCTTATGCCGCAGGACTGGACCTACAGCGTCGATCTCACCGGCATCAACTGGGCTGGCGGTAACATCGTCCCCACTTCCGACTCCACCGCCTCCATCATTACCGACCAACCCGGCGACTACAACTACATCTTCACCCTCATCGACGAGTACGGCTGCGAATACCCGCACGAAATGCCCCTGAAGGTGGTGCAGCAGCCCGAATTCAACGTCACCAGCCAGTACATCTGCGAAGGTGAAACGGCCACCTTGGATCCGCAATTTGAATACGTCGGCACCCCCGGCCTCATCGAATATGTGTGGACTAATTCGGAGACCGCCACAAACGTCGGTAACGATGCCACCCTTAACATCAACCAGAACGGTACCTACAGCCTCTGCATCAACACCTTCAACAACGACCACAGCCTCACCTGCTCGAAGTGCGACACCGCCGAGGTAATCTTCAACCCGCAGCCCATCGTTTCCTTCTCGGCCAACCTTCTTGAGAACTGCTCCCCGCTCAACACCACGCTGACACCCACTGTCACCTTCACCGACGGACTGCCCCATACGGATGATGTTACCCTCACCTACACATGGACCATCACTGACACGTACGGAAATGTCGTCTCGACCTACAACACGGCAAGTCCTCAGGTGACCATACAGGATGCCGGTATCTATACCGTCCATCTCTATGTGGAGACACAGAACGGTTGCTACGATTCCCTCACCCGTCCCAACTACCTCACCGTTTACGCCCAACCCATTTCCGACTTCGTTTCCAACCCCGAACGCACCAACCTCGGTGAAGGCGGCACCATCGCTTTCATCAACATAACCGACGTGAGCGTGTTCGCAGAAAACGATGTTATCCACTGGACATGGAACTATGGCGAAGGTGACGAGACTCACGACGTCAACGGCGAACACCAATACACCCAGTGGGGCGAATATACCGTCACCCTTTCTGTGGAAACCGAACAAGGCTGCCAAAGCTCCGTCAGCCATGTCGTCTATATCGAAGCCGACCTCATCTTCCCCAACATCATCACGCCTAACGGCGATGGAAAGAACGACGTTTTCGCTATCAAGAACATGAACCCGCTGATGCCCAACATCCTTTCCATCTACGACCGCTGGGGCAAAAAGGTCTATGAGAAACAGAATTACCAGACCTACGCCCGTGAAGGCGACCCGCAGATCTACAACGAGAGCGACGGCTTCAGCGCCGACAAACTCTCCGACGGTGTCTATTACTACACCTTCCACTATGAAGGCTACACCAAAGCCGTCGATTACCACGGAACACTTACCGTCATCCGCGACAAATAGTCCGGTAAATTTCTGATAAAAACAAAAGAGGATGGAAGCAGGTGCTTCCATCCTCTTTTTTATCCCCCGTCAACAATAACACCATTTCGCTTGCCATGAGGCAGGTTTAGCCCCTTATGACTTTTATCAACAATCGGTGCATGCAGAGACGGTGCATGCACTGTCTCTACAACAGAAAATTGCGGAAACATAAAAAGAAAACTGCCGCCTTGTGAGCGACAGTTTCCCTTTCATAAAATCCCAAACAAAAATTTTATAAAACCCCTTTTTTATCTGCTTTCAAAATAGTGTTCCAAACACCGTTCTTGCTCATTTCACGCATGCCTTTTGCAGAAACTTTCAGCACTACCCATTCTCCGATTTCAGGAACGAAGAACTTCTTGGTGTGAAGGTTGGGTTTGAACACTCTTTTCGTCTTGATATTGGAATGGGAAACATTGTTTCCGACCATTGCTTTTTTTCCGGTAATTTGACAAACTCTTGACATCTCTCTTGTGTTTTAAATTTCTCCTTGAATGAGGGCGCAAAAATACAACTATTTTTTATATCTGCAACTACTTTTTTCCTTTTTCAGAAAATAATTTATCAAACAACTCTATATCAGAATGATAAGTTAGTTTTCTATTGAAAATATCACCCTCTACACAACAAATTTTTACATCGGGCAAATAGGTCAAAACAAGTCCACAATCATCTGTAACACAAATATTTGAATCTTCAAAAGCCATCTCAAAGGCTTTCCGGAGCAACGGCAGGTGGAAGGCCTGTGGGGTCTGCACAAATCGGAATTTTTTCCGCTCAGGCACGCACTTTATACAGCTTTCGTCCACCTCCACGAGGGTGTCGCTGAGGGGGATCACCGGGGCGGCGCCTTCCGCCGAACGCAATGCCTGTGCCAGCCTTCCTATCAACTCCGCTGTGACGAACGGACGGGCAGCATCGTGGATGAAAAGATTGCCCTCCAGCCCCGCGCACGCCTTTACCGCTTCATAGGAAGAAAGGTACCGTTCCGCACCACCCGCGATCGTCAGGTCCCACTTGCGGTAAGCGCCCTCGCACCGCATCGCCTCCAGCTTGCCGATGTAATCAGGATGCGACACCACGATGACACGGTCAATGTCGGGACTGTTTTCAAAGACATCAATGGTGCGCAGGATCATCGGCTTGCCGCCCAAATCCACGAACTGCTTCGGCATTCCCGCCTCCGCCCGTTGACCGACACCTCCGGATAATATGGCTGCGATGTTCATAGACAAATATTTTGTAGAGACGCGAATAATCGCGTCTCTACATTATGGTTATTTTATGATGATTTCCTCCAATTTCTGGTTGATGCTTTCCCAGTTGTAGTTGAGCTTGACGAACTGGTATCCGTTTTCGGCGATTTCGCAGTACAATTCTTCATTTTCGAGCAGCTGCAACACCGCTTCAGCATAACCGGTGGTGGTGTTGCAAACCCATATCTCCTTCCCGTTCTCCACGTCCTTCAGCGGGCGGCCGGCCAGCGGGGATGTGACGCACGGCAGCTTCATCGACATGGCCTCCAACAACTTGTTCTGCAGGCCGGTACCGAGATGCATCGGCGCGATAAAGATGCGGGATTTGGCATACCATTCCGACATATCGTCCACCCAGCCGGTCACAGTGACATTGCGGCTGCGGAGGGACAGTACCCGCGCCGACGGATTGGCGCCACAGATGGCCACTTTCAGCCCGGGATGCTCTTCCAAAAGCAGCGGCAGCACTTCACGGCAGAGATACTCCGCCGCCTCGATGTTCGGCGCATAGCCCATGTTGCCGGCAAAGATGAGGTCGTACTCCTTCGGACACGACTGGCAGGCGTACTTGTCGAAGTCCACCCCGTTGGCCACCACATGGATATGCTCGTTCTCCGTATGCGGAATCAGCTCGCGGTCCACCTCCGTAATGATGACCTTCTCGTCGAAATAGTCGAAAACGCGCCGCTCGTAGCGGGCCAGCCGCCGATACTCCCAACGGAAGAACGGCTTTTCGTACCATTTTCCCCTTTCGTAGCGACGCTGCATCCCTTTTGATAGGACATCCTGATAATCAATGACTTTTTTTACAGGAAGATGCTTCACATATTCGGCTGTGCGAATCAACTGGCAATAGACACGGTCGGGCTGAACGCGCTCCAGCAATTCCTGAATAACTTTTTGCGCCTCCCTCTTGTAAAAATAGCCGCACTGCAGCGGAAGTCCCTTGAAAAATGCACGGACAATATTCCAGCACTTGCTTAAAGAAGAAAGTTTTACAACATGTATCTCTTTACAGAAAGGACGAATCTGCGCCAAGTCCTCCTCCGTGGGAAGTTCCTCGGCAAGAGTTACAAGAAACAGCTCGTGGTTTCGCGACAACGTCCGCAGCTGGTGGTATGCCCGCAACTTGTCGCCCTTTTCAAGCGGATACGGGAAGCGGGGTAAAACGACAACTATCTTCATTTTCAGGTCACAGGTTACAGGTGTCAGGTTTCAGGGGTCAGAGAATAAAATGTGATTATGTGTGCTATTTGTAGGGATGTCATAGTATGGCATCCCTACAAAGGTTAATTTTCAAGAAACTGCCGCAGTCGGGCGAAGAAACTTTTCTCCTTTTTGTCGGGTTTAGGGTTGAAGTTCGGGGACTGGTTGAGCTGGTTGATGAGTTCTTTCTCTTCGCGGGTGAGGTTCTTGGGTGTCCAGATGTTGAGGTTGACGATGAGGTCGCCGCGCTGGTTGTAGTTGAGGTCGGGAAGGCCTTTGCCGCGCAGCCGGATCATCTGGCCGCTTTGGGTTCCGGCAGGGATTTTCACTTTCGCCTTTCCGCTCAGAAGCGGGATCTCGGCTTCGGTACCGAGGCACGCCTGCGGGAACGATATGAAATAATTAAGGTACAGATGGTTGCCATTCCGTTCAAAGACGGGGTGGTCTTCCACATGAATCACCACGTGCAGATCGCCGTTCACACCGCCGTTGGGAGCAGCGTTGCCTTTGCCGCGTTCCCGCAGTGTCATGCCATCCTCCACACCCGCAGGAATGGAGACGGAAACCACCTCCTCGCCTTTCACGGTGCCGGTACCGCCGCACTTCGGGCATTTGTCCTTGATGATTTCGCCCTGTCCATGGCAAGCCGGACACGGCACCGTCTGCTGGATGATGCCGAACATGCTGCGTTGCTGCTGCATCACATAGCCCTGTCCGTGGCAGGTGGGGCACTGCGTAACCGATGACTTGTCCTTCGCGCCTGTGCCGCCGCACTGCTCGCAAACCACCTGTTTGGGAATTTTCAGTTTCTTGGTGCAGCCTGTAGCCACCTCTTCCAGCGTGAGTTTCACGTTGATACGGATGTCGCTGCCACGGCGCACTGCCTTGCGGGCACCGCCGCCGCCGCCAAAACCACGGAATCCACCGCCGAAAATGTCGCCGAACATGCTGCCGAAATGCTCGAAGATGGAGCCCAAATCGCTGGTGTCGAAGCCGCCCGGCGCCGCACCGTGCAAACCTTCATGCCCGAACTGGTCGTAACGGGCACGCTTCTCGCTGTCGCTCAGCACCGCATACGCCTCTGCCGCCTCCTTGAACTTCTCCTCGGCTTCCTTGTTGCCCGGATTACGGTCAGGATGGTACTGCATGGCCATCTTGCGGTACGCTTTTTTTATCTCGTCGGCTGTGGCCGTTTTAGCCACACCCAATACTTCATAATAATCTCGTTTGTCCATCTTTCAAAAATTATTGACCCACAACAACTTTAGCATAACGAATCACCTTGCCCTTGATTTTGTAACCCTTTTCGGTCACATCTATCACCTTGCCCTTTTCCTCTTCGGTAGGCGCAGGGAAATGGGTGACGGCCTCGTGGAGGTCCGTGTCAAACGCTTCCCCTTTGGCTTCGATTTCCGTTACGTCAAAACGTTTCAAAAGCTGAAGTAACTTATTGTAAATCAAATTAAAACCTTCTTTAAGAATTGCCACATCCTCCAATTTTTCGTTGGCCTTGATGGCACGTTCAAAATCGTCGATGACGGGAAGCAGACTTAAAATCACCTTTTCAGAAGCGGTTTCAATCAGTTCCAGTTTTTCACGGTTGGTGCGTTTTTTATAGTTGTCAAACTCGGAATAGAGATGCAAGTACTTGTTGTTCAATTCCTTCTTCTGTTCCTCCAACTCCTCGACCTTCTTTTTTAGCTCCTCTTCCTTTTTGTTCTTTTTTCCAAAAAAACCGCGTTTTTCTTCCTTTTTCTCCCCCTGTTCAAGCTCCGTTTCCTGACAATTTTCGGGAGATTCCTGCACGTTTTCGTCAGTTTTCTGCTCTTCCGTTGACAAATTGTCAGTTTCACAGCCCTGAGGATTCTCTACAGGCTCTTCCCTTGGATCAAGATTCTTTTCATCTTTGTTCATAGTATATTCATTTTTAATTATTTACAAACCACAATAAAAAATCCTCCGGAATGTCACATCGTCAATTCCGGAAAGACGATTCCCTTCTTGCAATAAGCTTGCCAAAGGACTCGAGTGACAAAACGTCAGATGTTCAGCCAGCGTTTTTCGCATACATCTTCCCCTTTGGGTAAAAGATAGGTGTGAAGTCCGGTCTGCTTGGCTCCTTCTATGTGCCGGACGGTATCGTCGATGAAGAGCGTTTCATCGGGATTGAGCCCCGCCTCCGCAAGTACAAAACGGAAGGCTTCGACTTTGGGTTTCCGGAGATGGATCTCGTGGGAGAAAAAGAACTTCTTGAAGTACCGTTCAAAAATATTGTAACCATACTTTTCCTGAAGGAGCACGGAAAATCGCTCGCAATTCAACTGGTTGGTATTGCTGAAAAGATACAGATTATACTGGTTCCCAAGTTCTTCCAACATCTTAAGGCGATATTCGGGGACATCGATGATGATGGAGTTCCACGCATCGTCGATCTGCTGGTCCGTCATGGGAACGGTGGTCAGCGTACGGATGTAGTCGCGGAATTCAGGAACGGAAATCTTGCCTTCTTCAAAAAGGTCGATGGGGCCAGACTGCGCCGCCTGCGTGAAATGGGTGTCGAAATCGGTGAAGCCGAGGCGGGCGAAGGATTCCGGCACATTCTGGTAGCGGATGTCGTACAAGACCCCGCCGAGGTCAAAAAGGATATTCTTAATCATCATCATTATTTGTAAAAGCTTGATAAACAATCACATCACCCTCATCGTAAAGTTCAATGGTGAACGTCTCCGTTTCGGTGACGTTGAGCGTGCCCTCCCAAAGGCGGGCGAACTGCCGAAGTGATGCGGGATACTTGAGATGGTGGTAGGTGATGCGGGTTTCAGGGGTAAAGCTGAAGACCGAGACAGGCTGTCCCACACTACAGGCAAAGGTTGTCGTTTGGTGAATCGGCGTGAAGATACCGTAGTTCGTGACCATCACCACCTCGAATTTCTTGGAGTAACCAACTAATAGACTGATATTTCCGAGTAGATGGTCTTCGCGCCGCCCGCCCCCGCCCAGAATGGCGAAACGCCGCACGCCCTGCGCCTCACAGTAGTTGACGGCTTTGGTCAAATCGTTGTACTCCTCGCTCCGGTCGTAACAAAGGCAGTCGGCGAACCGCGCCGCCAGTTCGGGTGTGATGGAATCGCCATCGCCCACAATCACCGTCGGCTCCACGCCGAGCGCCACCACACTGCCGACCGCACCGTCGCAACAGACAACCCGGCGTGCCTCCCGAAGCAAACGGAGGGCTTCGGGATGGGCGGGCGGTTCGCCGTTGGCCACGATGACAGTATCGTATTGCAGCATATTCGTTCCTATTTTTTCAAGATGGAAAACAGCGTTTTGAAAATCAGGCGCAAGTCTTCCACAACAGATTGGTTGTCAATATATTTCAGGTTCAATTCCAGTTTTGCCGGCATGATCTCCTCAATGTAGGTTCGGTCAGGGTCGGAGCTTTGGGCAAGCAGCTCATTTTCAGAAATGTACTCAATGGAGGCATAGTCGGTAAGCCCGGGGCGGACGGAGAGCACCCGCCGCTGGCGCTCGTTGTACAGCGCCACATACTTCGGCACTTCCGGCCTCGGCCCCACAATGCTCATATCCCCCTTGATGATATTGAGGAACTGCGGAAGCTCGTCGATTTTGTATTTGCGCAGGAAGCGTCCGATGCGGGTGACGCGACGGTCTTCTCCAACGGTAATTAATCCGCCGATTTTGTCGGCATCCTGCCGCATTGTACGGAATTTCAACAGTTTGAACTCCTTTCCGTCACGGCCCACACGGGTCTGCCGATAAAGAGCACCGCCTTTCGAGCCGCACGCGACCAACAGACCGATGCAGAGCCAAAAGGGACATAGAATCACCACCGCCGCGACGCAAGCGAAGAGGTCAAACGATCGTTTTATGATTTTACCGCCCGTTGTCAACACCTTCTATTCGTTGTATTTATACTGGTCGCGGGCATTGCCACCCCAATAATCCTCCGGCGTGGTGATGTCGGGGTTGGAGTTCGGACTGAGGCGCTTCACGAGTTTCATCTGCCAAGCGGGATCGTTGATTTCCCCAATCAGGTCAGAGTGGAGAAGTTCGTAATTGTTCGAGATAAGATCCCTATTGTAAAAGATGAACTTTATATTCGTTTGGTTTCCAATAACATAATAATGCCAAATTTCGTATGGATACGCTTGCGGGTCGTAGGGTTCTTCCGTGATGTGGGTCGGCGGCCCGTATTTCAGATAAACCCGTCCCCGGTCGGTGCGGTAACCCTGGATCACCTTGCTCCCGTAGCGTTTCTGTACATAATCGACCTTCGTCTTGTACTCCTTCCACGCGCCTTCGGGATCACTTTCGTTGCGTTTTGCCCAAAAGCTGTAGAAATATTTTTGTAGCTGCTCCATCGGTACTTTCTTCATCCGTTGGAGGAAGAACTCCTGTTCCATCCTCGTGCCGATGGGATAGAGGCAAGCCACATCCTCCTGCAACTGTTTCAAGTCTGTCATCTTCTCCACGAACGTGTTCTCCACAACGACATCGTCATAGTTCTTCAGGTCGAGCTTGACAGAGGGATTGTTGCGCTGGAAGAAGCTGCTGGCCGAGGCAAGCACGGTGGAATCCCGATCCATCACGACCACGACGGCGTTGTAGTTTCCCGACGGGAGCTGGAAGATGTTGAACTGGTGGAGGAACAATGCGCGGGGCGCAGTCTTCAGATTCTTGTAGATAATGTTTTCAGGCTTGGCTGTCCGGTACTGCTCCGCCGGCGCAATATAGCTTTGCACGATAAACTCCCCTCCCCTTCCGAGCATCTTCTCGGTATTGTAAATCTCCACCGTAATCGGCAGTGCGTAAACATTTTCGGGCGCGTACTGGTTGAACAGCGGGGTGGCGGCGAACCCGTATTTCTCAAAGATGCCGTCTTCTCCGCTTGCATCCAGATGTCGCCACAGCGAGATGTTTGAAATGGAAACCTTGTCGGTGGGGAAGTCGGCCGACAGCAGGTCGATATAGCGGATGGTGTCCTGTTTGTTGCGGTCGATGATGGTGAAATAGAGCATATAATCCCCGTTGTTTATCCGCACATTCTGGATGTCGCTGAAGAACGGCTTTTCCGTAGCTACAGAATCCTCGAATTCATCACTAAGCAAAATGTAGTGCAGATTTTCAACAAGAGTATCTGAAGTTCTGTCATTTACAGCAACTTGAATCTCTATCTGGGCATTGTATTTTCCACGCTCGTTGCGGACGTACCTTGCCGTTTTCCCATTGACCAGGAACTGGAATTCAATATAGGGTTCCATCTCACCCGTGCAGTAGGCGTTGAAATTCACCACACATGAGAGTTTCGGCTCCGGCTCCGGTTTCTTGTCATTTTTCTTTTGGGCAAAAGAGAGAGTACAGATCAGGAAAGCACTGAAAAGCAATAAGATTTTTTTCATAGTTCAGATTTATTTGTTGAGGATTCCGACCATACAAACGAAAGAGGTGTTGAAATTATGGTCGGTGACTTTAAGGAGGGCGATGGCATAATTTTTTCCTGCCGGCACTTTCGGCAGCTTCACTTTGACTACGCCGGTGGACTTTTTCATCTTGAAGTTCTTGAAGGTACCGGTATTCCCGCCCGCCAACTGCACCTCAATGTCAAATTCGGGATTGGCCTTGGAGGAGTTGTAATACAGCTTGATCGGTCCTCCCTTACTGATGGCACGTTCCGGCAGGATGGTGACGTCGTCGTTGCTGTCGAATTGGGCAAGGAAGTTGTAGGCATAGACGAAATTGGTGATACCGTAGCCGAGCTGCTTGTCAGGATGTGAATAATCGGCACCTGCCAGACGAACAGCATGAACAATCTGATAAGCAGAGCATTGCGGAAACAGTTGCCACAAACAGGCAGTCATTCCGCAAAGAATCGGCGAGGAGAAGGAGGTGCCGTAGGAGAGGTCGGTTTTACCGCTCTCCCTGGCAATGACGGCCAGGGAGCCCACGGCAGCCGCATCGGGTTTAATCCGGTTGTCGGAAGTGGGTCCGTAAGAAGAGAAGCTCGATGCTTTGCCTTGATGATCCACGCCACCGACCGTCAGGATGTCTTTCGCATCGGCGGGGCAGGTGATGTAGTGCCACGCGTCGTCGCCTTCGTTGCCCGCACTGACACAGACAATGATGCCCTTGCTCACGGCAATGTCGGCAGCGAGGCTGGCACGGCTGGTTTCCCCGTCAATATCCTTATAAGTATAGGATTTTGATTTGTCGTCAAACTTGTAGTAGCCGAGCGATGAGTTGATAAGGTCGCAGCCGAGGCTGTCGGCGAGTTCGGCAGCAGCCACCCAGTTGTCTTCCTCGATTTTGTTCTCGCTGCGCCCATCCTCGGTCTGTGCAAGGAAGTAGGTGGCTTTCGGCGCGGTGCCCATCATCTCCTCCTCCAAATAGCCGGCCATACACGAAAGGGTCATCGTACCATGTGTGCCCTCCATAAAGACAGAACGGCCCGGCTGAACAAAATTACGGGTACCCACAAGGCGGCCTTCGTCCCGAAGAGCCTTGAAATGAGGTATTTCATTGGCATTTTCGAAGCCGCCGTCCAACACCATAATGAACATCCCCTCGCCATGCGCCCCCATGCGGTGCAGCCACTGCGCCCGGTTGATGTTCGTCTGCGAATACGAATAACCATAGTCCAAATCTTCCCCTGTCTCAATCTTCAGCACCTCCGTGGTCTTGGCTGGCGGCGCGTACGAGGCGCGAGGATAGTCGAAATCCTCCTCGCTGTCCATAATGATCGTACACTCCGCACCTGACACGAAGGGAAGCTTCAGAATCTTGTCCATAATCCCCTCCTCTTCCGAATAGACGGTCACGCCGTTCAGCCATTTTGACTTGGTGAACAGCACCATCGACTTGTCGATGGCCAGCAACTGCTTGATATAACTCTCATTGACAGGAAGATCCTGTTCTGTAATGGGGATATTGAACCGCTGTCGCTTTTCAATGGCGCGGGGCGAAAGGAACTCCTCCGGACGGTCAACCGAATAGGGGGAATCCTTCTTGTCCTTGAACTCCACCCAGTATTTTGCAGGGTGCTGCGCCGAAAGAGTCAGCGTAAAAATGGACAACAAGGCGATGATTACAACTCTTTTCATAAGCATACGGGGCTTTACATGATTCTGAACCCAACGAAATAAAACGAGTTTTTTACAATAATATTATATAAGGGTAGAAGGTAAAAAGTAGCAGGTAGAAAGTACGGGGTGAAAAGAAGGTGACAAGACAGAAAGGAATAAAATAATTGTGTACCTTTGCAGCCGCCAACGTCGGAATCCAATTTTCTGTCGGCCGTTTTTAGCACTACTATTTTCAAACATAGATGAAATTAGATAAAATCCTTATTCTCAACATTCTATCAGCAGTAATTGTATCTTTCTTCCCTTCTTTCCTTTCGGCGCAGGGTGGACTTTTTACGGATGATGCCACGGCACGAAACGTTTTTTATTCGGGAAACATGCACGAAGCGGTGAAACATTTTGACGAACTTCTCCGCATCGATTCGATGAATTATGAGTACAACATGCTATGCGGCTATGCCTATCTGAACTCCAACGTGGACAAAAGCCGGGCCGTGGTGCGGTTGGAACGGGCGCTCAAGAACCCGCGTGCCGACCAGCTTCTCCATTACGATTTGGGAAGGGCCTACATGCTCAACTACCGTTTCGACGAGGCGATCGAGGAGTTCAAAACAGCGGCGGCCAAAGGGGTGAAACTGCAAAAGAGCGACATTCCCCTGCAGCGTTACATCGAAATGTGCGAAAATGCGAAACTGCTGCTGAGCCTTGGCGCCGGGGTGACGATCGAGAATGTCGGCACCGCCGTCAACACCCCCTACCCAGACTACAATGCTTTCATAAACGCCGATGAGAACATTCTCTATTTCTCGTCGAAGCAGCAGGGCAATAGCGGCAGCCAGCCCGATTTCGACGGCTACAAGATGGCGGATGTCTATTGCGCCGAACGGGTGAACGGACAATGGCAGCCCGCCAAAAAGCTGCAAGCGCCCGTCAACAGCGGCTTTCAGGAGGATGTGGTCAGTGCCACCAACGACGGCGAGACCCTTCTGCTGTACTTCAACAACGAGAAAGGTTTCGACGACATCTTTGTCACTCACAAGGAGAAAAAGCAGTTCACACGCCCGGAGATGCTGAGTCTGACGGTCAACAGCCAGCAGCGCGAGGAGGCGGCGGCGCTCTCGCCCGACGGCAACTGGATCTTCTTCTCGTCCGACCGCCCCGGCGGCTTCGGCGGCCTCGACATTTATTTCTCGCGCCGCCTGCCCAACGGTGAATGGAGCAACGCCAAGAATGCCGGACCTTCCATCAACACCGAATACGACGACAGCTATCCCTACCTCGCCCCTGACGGCGCAACCTTTTACTTCAGCTCGCAGGGGCACAACAGCATGGGCGGCTTCGACCTCTTCCGCAGCACGTGGAACCCCGAGGAACAGTTCTTTTCCATTCCTGAGAACCTGTCGTTCCCTATCAACACCCCCGATGACAACAAAACCATATCCATAACGAAATCAGGCCGTTATGCCTACATTGCCGACTTCCGCGCCGGCAGCAGCGGCGACCTTGACATCTACAAGGTCACCTTCACCGACGTGCCCGCCCCCTACTGTCCGGTAAAAGGCATCGTGGCCGACACCGACAGCGCCACCCTGATGACGGAACTGTCGAAATACCACGTCATTATCCGCGAGGCCGGCACCAAGGCGCAGGTGGGCATCTACCGTCCCAATGTGCACGACGGCAGCTTCACCTTCATCCTCCAGCCCGGATTTTACCTTATCGACTTTTATATAGACAACAAACTGAAAAGCACTGCCGAACTGGTCATTGAAGATCGCGAACCCGACCGGCAGGTACAGGTGTTTTATCTGAAATAATTTCAGCCCAAATGAGAACTATTTTTTGCAAGCTACTGATAATCATTATTGCAATGTTTCCGCTGTTCCTTTCAGCGCAGAATTTCCGCGGCGGGCTGCGTGCAGGCATGACCATGACACAAATGTCGGGCGACGACCTGTCGGGCTTCCACAAGCTCGGTGCCTACGCCGGCGGCTTTGTCAACTGGCGCTTCATCCAGAACGACCGCTGGGCCATCCAGCCGGAAATCAACTTCGTGATGAAGGGCAGCAGCGCCTATCTGAAAGCCGACAAAAACGGCAACATCGGGGCCAAGTATGTGCTGACGATGTACTATATGGAGGTACCTGTTCTGGTCAAGTGCCGCATTGTGAAGGGTTTGGAGGCGGAGTTGGGACCGACTTTCGGCGTGCTGATCGGCGCGACAGAAAAGGATGCCAACGGCAAGATGCCTGGACGGATGCCGTTCCGTTGGTACGAATTTTGCGCAATGGGCGGCGTTTCCTACCTTTTCAAGGAACACTTCGGAATCAATTTCCGATATGTGCAGACATTAGTGCCGGTGCGTGTGTGCGACGATCGGCACTCCAACTACCGGTGCAACAAGAAACAGTTCAGCAGCGAACTCGCCCTCAGTGTTTTTTACCAGTTCTAAAACGATTTTTGCCTCCGATGCAATAATCGCGGCGTTTTAGCGTTACCATAAGTCTAATTTTTTTGACAGGTGAAGTCTTGTAGAATCTATATTGCTGCTGTTTTGTTAGCCGCCTTCTCGTTCGGAATTGCAACGGTGAATGCGCAGTCGTCGAATTTCGGTGTTCCCAATCTGATGCGGTACGACAGCAAACGGTTCCATTTCGGGTTTCTGCTGGGATACAACCAATTCGACTTCACCATCCGTTCCAAAGCCGACCTGAGCGAGTACGATTCCCTGATGGTGGTCAACACAGCGGCGATGAGCGGTTTCAACCTCGGCATCGTCACCAACCTGCGTCTCGGCAAGTTCTTCGACCTTCGCCTCATTCCCGGCCTATCGTTCGGCGACCGCGTGGTCAACTACACCATCCTGTACCCCGACCAGTCGCGATTAGTGACCAAAAAGAACATTGAATCCGTCTATTTGGACGTGCCTTTGCTGTTGAAATTCAAGTCGTCGCGAATGCACAACGTCCGGGCCTACGTCATCGGCGGCGCCCAGTACAGCCTCGACCTCATTTCCGCTGCAAAAAAGAAGAACACCAATCCAAAGGAAATCATGCTGAAGCTTTATCCGCACGACGTGCAGGCGCAGGTGGGTGTCGGCATCGACATCTATTGCACCTACTTCAAATTCACCACGGAATTCAAAATGTCGTTCGGGCTGATAAACCTGCTGGTGGCCGAAGACAACATCTATGCCTCCAGCGTCCATTCGCTCAAGTCGAAAATGATGCAGATTTCCTTTATTTTTGAGTAGCGGTTACGCCTCTTTTTCACTTAGTTCCAGCCAACGCATGGAGGCCTCGTCAAGACGGTCCGACACTTCCTGATAGCGCTGCCCCCATTGTACCAGTTCATCGCTTGTGCCCGTACCGGCATTCATCTTCTCTATCAGGTCGGATTTTTCCTTCTCCAAATTGTCAATTTCCAATCCAAGTTCCTCAAATTCTCTTTTTTCTTTAAAAGTAAGTTTGTTGGATTTGTCACGTTTCGGCAATTTAGGTTCATCGGATGGCTCATTCTGCCGCTGCAATTTTTCAATTTTCTTCTCAATCCGCAACTCCTTGTCGCGAGCCAACTTGTAATCCGTATAATTCCCGTAGAAATCCTTGATGTTTCCGTTGCCGTTGAAAACAAAGATATGGTCCACCAATTTGTTCATAAACCAGCGGTCATGCGAAACAATCAGCAGACAGCCTTTGTAGTGATACAGCAAGTCTTCCAGCTTGTTGAGCGTATCAATGTCAAAATCGTTGGTCGGCTCGTCCAAGATGAGGAAGTTGGGATTCCGCATCAGCGTAATCAGCAGATGCAGCTTGCGTTTTTCACCGCCACTGAGGTCCTCAAAATAGGTGTATTGCTGTTCGTACTTGAAACCGAAGTGGTTCAGGAACTGTGACGCGCCGATAAGGTTGCCCGTCTCGGTGCGGATGACCTCGGCATACTCCTTCACGATGTCGATGATGCGCTTGTTGCCTTTCACCTGCAGTCCGTCCTGCGAGAAATAGCCGAAGGTGACGGTCTGGCCCGCGGTGATTTTCCCGGCATTGGCCCGCAACTCGCCCATTATCAACTTTAAAAATGTGGATTTCCCTGTTCCGTTCTTTCCAACCACCCCGCACTTCTCCCCTTTTTTAAAAATATAGGAGAAATCACGGATGAGGACATTGTCATCGTATGCAAAATCCAAATTATTGATCTCCAGTATCTTGTTTCCAAGTCGTTCGGGCTCTACATGAAAGGTGGCGGCCGGCTTCTCCACTTTGCGGGTCACATCCTCCTTCAGCTGCTCGAAAGCCTGGATGCGGGCCTTTGCCTTGGAGGTACGAGCCTGCGGAGAGGTATGCACCCACTCCAACTCCTTCAGGTAGAGCTGCCGCATCTTTTCGTGCTCCGCATTCTCGTTACTGAGCCGTTCCTCCTTCTTTTCAAGATAGTAGTCGTATTTTCCGCGATAGCGGTACAGGTTGCCATTTTCAATTTCAAGGATGTCGTTGCAAACCTGGTCGAGGAAGTGGCGGTCATGGGTCACCATCAGCAGGGTGACATTGGCGTGAGTGAGGTACGATTCCATCCACTCAATCATCTCAATATCAAGATGATTGGTAGGCTCATCCAGAATCAGCAGGTCGGTGTCGGCGATGAGGGTACGGGCGAGCGCCGCTTTCTTGCGCTGGCCGCCCGACAGCTCGCCAACCGACTTGAAGACATCCTCGATGCCGAAGCGGGAAAGAACCTCCTTGGCGCGGCTCTCGAAGTCCCACGCCTGCAGGCGGTCCACCTCCTCGATGGCGCGGTGCAGCCGTGCCTCAATCTCCGGATCCACTCTGCCGGACTCATGCAGATCGTTGGACAGCGCCACGCACGTTTCGTACTCCTTCACCGCCTGCACAGCGGGTGTCTGCGCGTTGAAGATAGCGTCCAGAACGGATGTTTCATCTGCAAAATCATCTATCTGAGGAAGATACGAAACCGAAATATCCTTCCGCATCACCACCTGGCCGGCATCGGGTTCTTCAACGCCCGCAATGATATTCAACAGCGTGGACTTTCCCGTGCCGTTCTTGGCAATCAGCGCCGTCTTCTGCCCCTTCTCCAAACCAAAAGAGACATTCTCGAACAGCAGTTTTTCGCCATACGACTTCGTTACGCCCTCCACGGTTAAGTAATTCATTGTTAGAAAATTAATGGTTTATAATACGGAATTGGGGTTTTCTGCAAAAAAGGTAAAAGGTAGGAAGTATTAGGTAGGAAGTGGGAATAAAGAGGGGGTGTGCGTGGAAACCTTCTACTTCATACCTTCTACTTTATACAAAGACTAATACCCGAGGATTTTAAGCATTGACTTGTAGCTCTGTTCTTTGGCGAAGAGTTTGGTGCAGAGTTCGCCCTCTTCGTCCCTATATATAATAATGTGTTTGGGCGCGGGGGTGAGGCAATGCTGGATGCCGCCATAGCCGCCGATGGACTCCTGATAGGCACCCGTGTTGAAAAGTCCGATGTACTGAGGATCCTCCTCGTCCTCATTATGATGCTCCGTCGGCGTATAGGCGCGGATTTTGGGGAGGAACACGGCATTGAGGGAGGCCTCGGAGTTGTAGAAATCCTGACTATCACAAGTCAAGCCGCCGAGAAAGACACGCTCGTACTCCTTCTCCCAGTTGTTGACCGCAAGGATGATATACTGCTGGTCAATGGCCCATGTGTCCGGCAGAGTCGTCATGAAGGAGCTGTCAATCATATCCCACAACTCCCTGTCATTCTGACGTTTCTGTTGGAGAATGGAGAAAAGGACGGCGCTCGCCTCGCCCACAGTATAGGAACCGAACTCAGTGAAGATGTCAGGCTCGGCCACACCCTCACGCTCACAGATCTGCTTGATTTGGGAAACGATTTCCTCGGCCATGTATTCATAATCATAGTCGAAGGAAAGGGAGGTCTTGATGGGGAAGCCGCCGCCGATGTCAATGGAATCCAGTTCGGGACAAATCTTCTTGAGGTCGCAGTAGAGACTGATGCACTTCCCCAACTCATTCCAATAGTAGGAGGTGTCGTGGATACCGGTATTGATGAAAAAGTGCAGCATTTTCAGCTCGAACTTCGGGTTGTTTTTGATTTTATGCTCGTAAAACGGGATGATGTCGTTGTAGCGGACTCCCAGTCGGGAGGTATAGAATTCGAACCGGGGTTCCTCTTCGGTGGCGATCCGGATGCCGATCTTGCACTTTGTATTGACCGCCTGGTCCAGCATATCAAATTCATGGATATTGTCGAGAACAGGAATCGTGTTGATGTAACCCTTGTCCAGCATCATGGCAATGTTGTCGATGTATTGCTGTTTTTTGAATCCATTGCAAATGATGAAGTTCTCCTTTTCAAACAGTTTCTGCTCTTCCAAAACCTCAATCAGATTCAAATCGAAGGAAGATGAAGTTTCAATATGCACATCATTCTTGAGCACTTCCGACATCACGAATTCAAAATGGGAGCTCTTGGTACAGTAGCAATAATGGTAGCTTCCCTGGTAATCCGCCTTGGCTATAGCCACATTGAACCAGCGCCGCGCCTTTTGAATATTCTGCGAAATCTTCGGCAAATAGGTAATTTTCAATGGAGTCCCGTACTGTTTGATGATGTCCATCAAAGGAACATCATTGAAATGCAACTCACCTTCTTCCACCTTGAACTGCTCTTGCGGAAATTCGTAGGTTTGTGAAATCAAATCAATGTACTTCGTCTTCATAGCATAAAATTTTAGAATGTAACTGTTTCGGGTGGCAAAAGTACTACAATTTCGTTATATCCGACCTATTTCTTTAAAAAAAAGATTTCCACAAAAAAACACGACATGTTTTGCTGCTTTTTTTCGCAAATAATTATCATTGAGGTGTTAATAAAAACCGAAACTGCAATGAACAATCATATATTACAATATTGTATGTTTGCGGAAATTTGAAAATCTATAACATTATGAGTTCGTTTATCATTCAAGGCGACACGCACTTAGAGGGGAACATCACGCCTCAGGGCGCAAAGAACGAGGCATTGCAGGTGCTTTGCGCCGTCCTTCTAACCAATGAAACCGTACGTATCAGCAACGTTCCCGACATACGCGATGTGAAGAAACTCATCGAGATTCTGATGGAACTCGGTGTGGCCGTAAACCCGATTGACCGGCACACCTACGAATTCCGCGCCGAAAGTGTCAACTACAACTATCTTCAGTCGGAAGAGTTCGTGAAAGTTTCGGGAGCCATCCGTGCCTCCATTATGGTCTTGGGACCGCTGTTGGGCCGTTTCCACAAGGCTTACGCCGCAAAGCCGGGCGGTGACAAAATCGGACTGCGCCCCCTGACGGCACACTTCGAGGGCTTCGAGGCGCTCGGAGCCAAGTGCCGCTACAATCCCAAAACAACCCTTTACGAACTCAGTGCCGACAAACTGACCGGCAGGTATATCCTGCTGAGCGAGGCTTCCGTCACGGGTACAGCCAACGTGGTGATGGCCGCGGTTCTTGCCTCCGGCACCACCACCATCTTCAATGCCGCCTGCGAACCCTACCTGTACCAGCTTTGCACCATGCTCAACAAAATGGGAGCGAAGATCAGCGGTATCGGTTCCAATCTTTTGACAATCAAGGGTGTGGAAGAGCTACACGGATGCGAGCACACCATCTTGCCCGATATGATCGAGGTGGGAAGCTTCATCGGGATGGCCGCCGCCACACAATCCAGCATCACCATCAAGAACTGCGGAGTGCCGCACCTCGGCATCATCCCGCAAGTCTTTACAAAATTAGGTATCAAGCTGGAAATCAAGGGGGATGACATCTTTGTCCCGGAACAGAAGCAGTACGAGGTGGACACCAATATGGACGGTTCCATCCTCACCATCAGCGACGCGCCGTGGCCCGGCTTCAGCCCCGACTTGCTCAGCATCGCCCTCGTCACCGCCATCCAAGCCAAAGGCAGCGTGCTCATCCACCAGAAGATGTTCGAGAGCCGACTGTTCTTCGTGGACACGCTGAAGACTATGGGGGCACAAATCATCCTTTGCGACCCGCACCGCGCCACCGTCATCGGACTGAACCACAAGTACCGCCTGCGCGGCACCACCATGCAGTCGCCCGACATCCGGGCCGGTGTGGCATTGCTCATCGCCGCACTCTCCGCCGAAGGGTACAGCCGCATCAACAACTGCGAACAAATCGACCGCGGATACCAGGATATCGTACAAAGACTCAACTCTTTAGGTGCCGTCATCGTCAGAGAAGACTGATTCCCATGCCCACGCGCAACGCCATAGCCTACACTCTTGACCACCTTCTCCGGGTGGCATTCCCCAATTTTGCCAATACCATTGAAACCGACGGCAGCCGCGCAGAAGCAACCGTCGCGGGAATCCGCATCGTTTTCCCATTGGTGGACACCGATTCGCATCAGAAAATGATGAACGGCAAATTGTCGGCAGAGCGATTGGAGGCACCGACAGGCAAAGAAATCCCCGCCTTCCGCTGCAGAGACGAGGAAGGCATCTACTCCGTTGAAGAGACGGCAATCACCCTGCATTACGATTTCATATCGCTGCCCTTTGTCATGCTCTCACGGACCGACGAACTGCTCACGGACGAACGCGACACGCACGGCAGGGCGCTATACAAAAACAGCGTGGCGGCAAAATACGACCTGATCGAGATTCCCATTGTGGACGAATATGCCCTTCTTCTTCGTTCCATCATCCAAAAAGAATTTCCCGACACCCAGATTACGCCAAGAGAATCCGCTTTCATCAGCACCCACGACATCGACCTGATCAGCCGGTTTGGCGGTTTTTACACCAACTTGCACACACTGGCGGCTGACCTGTTCAAGTACAGGAGTCTGAAGCAGTTCAGCACATCGATGGCACAGTTTCGCGCCTGCCGCCGCGACGAGCTGCGGGACCCCTACATTCTGGCGGTGGAGATGCTTTTGGAACAGGATCGGACGAACAAGCGACGTTCCCTTTTCTTTTTCAAGTCGTTGCGGAGCGGCGACCCCGATGCCACCTACGACATCTTCGGGGCACAAGCCGCCCATCTGATCCGCACAGTGACGGAACGAGGCGGCGAAATCGGACTCCATGGCAGCTACTTCAGCTATGACAACGCCAGCTGCTTCAACAAGGAAAAACTGTATTTGGAAAACGTCGCGGAATGTCCCATCACGCAAGGACGGCAGCATTTCCTCCGGTTTGATGCAAAAAAGACACCCTCTGTCTGGCAAAACTGTGGACTTAAAGACGACTTCACGCTCGGTTATGCAGAACGAGAGGGATTCCGTTGCGGGACGTGCCATCCTTTCAAACTGTACGACATAGCCAACGACCGGCCGCTACAAGTAACGGAGCACCCACTCATTGCCATGGACGGAACTTTCCAGCAATATCAGGAATATACCCCGCAAGAGGCGCTACAGAAAATCCGGCAGTTGCAACAGACTTGTGAATCCGTTGAAGGCGATTTTATTTTACTGTGGCACAACACCTTTGTATGGCGGGAATATACTCCGTGGTACGAGGAGGTTTTCTGCAAGATGTAAACAATATTACCCTTTAACCATAAAATCCTATTTATATTATGAAAAAGACGGCTCTTTTCCTTTCCCTTTTCTTTGCCCTTGTGGCATTTTCCGCCTCCGCACAGGTGAAACAAATCTTCAAAGTGATGTCCTATCCGGACAAGAAACCGCTGGCCGGCGCCGTCGCCACTCTGTACGGGCAGCCGTTGCAAACCAACGCAAAGGGAGTCGCTGTGGCTACCCTTCCTGAAAACCGGAAAGGCGACTTCCTCTGTATGAGTGATTGGACGCTAGACAGCTATATCCAAATGGGCAGAACGAGGGAATCCCGCTACCGTTTTTTTCAGAGCAACGACACGGTGTTCTTTTATATGGCTAAGGAAGAAGCGTATCGTGAGGCAGCGACAGAACTGTTTGTCAAGTATTTCCGCCCTGCATACGACAGCGAGGCGGAGATGATGCTGGCCTATCGGGACTCCGTGCGGCTGCATCCCGATATGGCCGACGAATACGCCCAAAACCTGATGGAATATGCCGGACACGCCTATTCCCCGGTGATTGCACAGTACTACAAGGATGCCATGAGCACCTCCCCGTACCGGTTGTACCGGTTTCGCGACGACGTGCGCGCGGCCGCTGAAAAGTTCCTGCAGGAGGGCGATGTGGACGGCGCGGCCAAGGCGGTGAAAGAGTTGATACGGAAAGATGATGGCAGTAACGACAATTTGGAAATCATCAGCGACTATGCGTATTTCAAAGACCTGAATCTCGTTATGTTTGATCCCGAGCCGGCCAGCACCTATACAAGAATCCTGTATCAGAATCATTTTCAGGACTTCTCCATGACCATAGGTGCACATCTGATCAACCTGTTGAATGAGAGCAACTGGAAGGAAGCGGATTCGATTACGGCTAAAGAGGAAGACAGGATTCCGGAATATTCATTCCTTTTCGAGCCCTCTTTCGCAAAATACATAAACGAAAAAGATCCAGAGCTGCTGGTCGCCGCCTTCCAGCGCTATATCGACAAATGCGAGGAGGTCTGTCGCAAATATCCTTATTACCAGGATGGTTACTGGGCTTTAAACGCGAACCGTCGTCTGATGCTGCACACTCTGCAGTTCATAGGCGATACGGCGAGGATTAATCAGCAGTGGGACAGTTTGTTGATGGGTTGCCAAAAATATATTGACATGACGGACAATGGGGATTTTTACAAGAACCGCACGGCTATCGATGTATATTCAAATATATTGGAAGTGGCCACACAAGGGATGTCGGCGTATTCCGATGCAAAGATGCTGGAGCTGGAGACTGCCATCTTCCGCGCTGCCCAGGAGAACTACACCCGTTATCCCTCCGATTTGTTCCTGCAGTTGCAGTATGCGGGGCGCACCCACCTGTATGCCAACAGTGTAGAAAACGCCGGTGATGAGAGTTCCCTGCTCTTGGAACTTTACCGCAACCAGGCCGAAATCAACGGGCAATTGATAAAGTCATTCCCGGAAATGTTCACCGTGAACTATATGATAGCCAATTCCTCGCTGCTCGTCCATGCAGTTTACCGGCAGGATGACGACGGTGCGGTGCGCGATGCGGTGCGCGGTTTCAAACGGAGTTTCGTCCTGCTGGACTCCCTCTATCCCCACATCTTTACGGGAACCGCCCTGAACTTCTGCTCCGATGCCTCCGACTATCTGCACGGGCAGAGCCGAAACGGGGCCGCAGCCGAACTTGATGCCTTCATCGAACTTCTTCTGGATATGCACTCCAAGGAAAACAGCCGCTCCGTAGAGGCAGAGAAAGCGCAGTTCTTCAACCATAAAGCGGAAAAAATGTACTATTACGAGCAGTATGAAGGAACGCTCAGCTATTACGAGGAGGCCAACCGTTATTATATGGCCGCGCTTGAGAAGGAACCGGAGTACTGGCCCGATTTCCTGACCAACTACCTTCAGATGGGAGATGCCTATCTCAACATGAAAATGACCGAGAAAGCACTTGCGACATACCAGCGGATATTCACCTACGAATCGCAAGTCCCCGCCTCGCAAACGGGCACCTACACCCGCATAAAGGGCGAAGCCCATTACTATTCAGGCGATGCCTACAGAATCCTCGGCAACACGAAAGCGGCGGAAAAAGAGTACAAAGCGGCGGAGAGCCTGTACAGGAAAGCGATGGCTTTGGGCGACAGCACCGCCTGCTTCTCGCTTGGAGAAATGTACCATACCCGAGCCGTCGCCCAGTACAATGCCGGTAATTTCAAGAAAGTGGTTCCCCTGATGGAGAAGTCGGCGCAATACTACCAGCTTTATCCGATGAGCCGTCCCTACCAGCGTTATGAACAGGTGGCCTCCATCCTTGAAAACTATTACAGGGAGAAAAAAGACAGCATCAAATATGTCGGGCTGTTGGAAGCGCAGGTGGAGTATTACAAACGTTTTTGCAGCAGAGACACCACCTATTTGAACAACTATCTTTCTTACTCTGAAAAAATTGCCAACGCATACAAGGAACCGCAAAAGAAGCTCAGATATACCAAGTGCGAGGTAGATGCGCACCGCAAGACCATCCTTTGGGGCAAGGAGGAGAGCCTTTCCTTCCTGCAGTCGCTGTACCGGCTTGCCCAAGCCTACGCAGCCGTAGACTCCAACCTTCAGGCTCTTGAAGTATATAACGAGTGTTTGGTAGTGAACCGCTATCTGTTCAGCGACACTTCCGCGTCACAGTGCCGTGGCAATGCCATTACCGTGTATGGCGATATGGTGGAGTGTGCCAACGCCATCGGTGACGCCACCGACGAGCCGGACAACAAGGAGTGGTACGAAAAGGCCCTGCGCGCGAGCGACACACTGATCCTGCTTGCGGAAGAGGCCCTCGACGAGACCAGCGACTATCAGGTCTATCAGATGTCGCGGTATTATCTGAAAAATGCCGTAATCTGCAGTCAGCTGGATTGGCACAACTTGGCCATCTCCCAGATTGACAAGGCCAACGAATACCTGCTGAAACTGTACGAAGGGAAGTACAAGGAGGTGGTGGAGTCGGAGGTCATCACGAACTTCTATCTGAAGGGTTTGCTGGCGGCGGAAGCGAATGATCCGGACTTGGCGAAGTCGTACTACAGCGAGGCGGTGGAGTACGCCACCCGTGCCGACGACCTCAAGGATGTGGCTGCCATCTATTACCAGACGGTAGAGGCGTGGCTCGAAATCCTTGAAACCCGCGACGTGGAGCGGGACGAGGCAACCATCGCCAGTCTTCAGAAACAGAAGGAAGCCTTGATCAAGATACTGAAAGGGAAAAAATAATTGTTACAAACATTTTCAAAAAGGCATTCTTATTTTAATGAAATTAACGTACCTTTGCAGCCTATTTTTTGTAAACTAAACTAATTGTAAATGAGCAGGTATCCTGAATCCATTGACAAAATCACGCGGGCGCGGCTCGCCGCCTCTGCCGTCGGGTCGGTGCTGAGCATCGCCCTTACGATGTTCTTCGTCGGCGTACTCGTCTTCCTTGCTTTCTTTTCCACCAAGTTTATCCACAACCTCTCCAGCAAGATGGAGATGGAGGTGCTTTTCTACTCGCAGGAGTCGGGTGTGAAAGAGGCAGACATCAACGCATTTGAACAGACCCTCAAGCTCCAGCCCTTCGTCGCCACCTCCCGCGTGTCGTCGCAAGCCGACAACGTGGCCGAGGCCAAACGGGTGATCGGCAACAACTACGAAGAGGTGATTGTGAATCCCATCAACGCTTCCATCATCCTGACACTGAAAGAGGAATACACCCAGAACTCCGATTCCCTCAACAATGTGGTCAAGGCCATCAAGGAGAACAAGATTGTGCAGGACGTGGAATACCCCGAGTACATTGTCGATCTCATCCAAGGGAATTTCAACAAAATCCAATGGATCACCCTTGGCTTCTGCGCTGTTTTCATGTTCATTTCCTTGTTGCTGATTGCGAACTCGATACGTTTGAACATCTATGCACAGCGGTTTAACATCCGCAGCATGCTGCTGATCGGTGCCACCCGCCGGTTTGTCCGCAAGCCGTTCATCCTCAAAGGACTGGCCCAAGGAACGTGGGCGGGATTCATCGCCGTGGTGCTGGTGGCAGCGGCTCTCTGGGGCGGCTACGTTGCACTGCCGGAAATCTTCGACCTCTCCTACACCCGCGAAATCAGCATCATCCTCGGCGGTCTATTCCTGTTCAGCATCCTGTTCACCATGCTGGCTGCCTTCCTTTTCGTGAACAAGTACATCAAAATCAATTCCGATCGTTTATATTTGTAAAATAGTATGGCACAAGTAATTTCAACCAAAACCGAGAACAAAACGACCCAATACGGCCGCAAACCGAACACGACGAAACGCCCCCCGCTTTTCCGTAAGCTCAACTATATTATGATGGGCATAGGTGCGGTCATCCTGTTCATCGGCTACATCGCCCTCTCCGGCGGTGCCTCCGAAGATCCGTCACAGTTCAGCGAGGCCATCTTCGACACCCGCCGCCTCGTCGTCGCGCCCATCCTGATTCTCATCGGCCTTGTCACCGAGATCGTCGCCATCATGTGGCACCCGCGCAACAAGGAGACCGCCGAAACAGCCGAAACAAAGGAGGCATAATCCATGGAGTGGTTTCAAGCTATCATCCTGGGTATCATCCAAGGACTTACCGAATTTCTGCCGGTCAGCAGCAGCGGCCACCTCACCATCGTCTCCACGCTCTTCGGGCTGTCAGGAGAGGAGAACCTCACCTTTACCGTGGTCGTACACATCGCCACCGTTTGCAGCACCCTCGTCATCCTCTGGAAGGAAATCGTCTGGATTTTCAAAGACCTGTTTGCCAAGCAGTCGTGGAAATCCTACAGCGGCCTGAACGACGGCACCCGCTTCGCCATCAACATCCTCATTTCCATGATTCCCATCGCCATCGTCGGCTTCTTCTTCAAAGACACGGTGGAGGAAATCTTCGGCTCGGGAATGCTCATTGTAGGCATCATGCTGCTGGTGACGGCATCGTTGCTCGCCTTCTCCTACTTTGCGAAACCGCGCCCGAAAGAGCAAATCAGCGGCTGGCACGCCCTGATTATCGGCATCGGACAGGCCATCGCCGTGCTTCCGGGACTTTCCCGCTCGGGAACCACCATCGCCACGGGACTGATGCTCGGAAACAAAAAGGAAAAACTGGCGCAATTCTCGTTCCTGATGGTCATCCCGCCCATCCTTGGTGAAGCTCTCTTGGACGTCAAAGACATCGCGGAGCTCGGATTCTCCACTGCCATGAACGGCATCTCGCCGCTCGCCCTCGGTCTCGGCTTCCTCACCGCCTTCCTCACCGGCTGCCTCGCCTGCCAATGGATGATCAACATTGTGAAAAAAGGCAAATTGGTGTGGTTCGCTGTCTATTGCGCCATCATCGGTATTTTCGCCATCACTTACGCCTGCCTCCATTAAGCGCAGGCCTATTTTCTTAGAACCATGAAAATCAGCGAAGTATTATCCTTTTTAGAGGAGAAATATCCCTTACACTATCAGGAAGATTTCGACAACTGCGGAATCCAATGCGGCGATAAAGAGCAAGAGATCACCGGCATTTTAGTCTGCTTCGAGATGTCGGAAGAGACGATTGACGAGGCCATCCGGCGCAACGCCAACCTGGTCATCTCGCACCATCCACTGATTCTGCGGAAGGGGATTTTCAAGATCGAGCCGACCAACCGCGTGGGGCGCGTTATCTGCAAAGCACTGGAGAACAAGATGGTGCTCTACTCCATGCACACCAATTTAGACAGTGCCGAAGGCGGGGTGAACGACACCTTTGCCGCCAAACTCGGGTTGGAAAACGTAAGCGTTCTCTCCCCTATCCCCGCCGGTTTTTGCAAGCTTTCGTTTTTTGTCCCTGCCGACCACGCGGAATCCGTATGCAATGCGCTGTTCGAGGCGGGCTGCGGGCATATCGGCAACTACGACCATTGCGCCTACAAGGTGGAAGGGCACGGGATGTTCCGCCCGACCGCCGGGGCGAATCCCTTTATCGGGCTTCACGGCGAACTGACGGAGGTGGAGGAAGAACGGATCGAGATGGTCTTTCCGGCGCACATCCAGAAGAAAGTCATCACAGCGCTTTATCAGTCACACCCTTACGAAGAACCGGCGTTTGACATCTACCCGTTGGAGAACACCAACCGCAAGGTGGGTCTGGGCCGTGTCGGCGACCTTCCCGAAGCGGTTCCCGCCCAAATCTTCCTGTTGAAACTGAAAGAGAAGCTGGGTTTGCAGATGGTGCGGTACTACGGGAACACCGACAAGCTCATCCGTCGGGTGGCGGTGTTGGGCGGCGGCGGCAGTTCCTTCATCCGTCAGGCGATGGCTGCGGGCGCCGACATATACGTCACCGGCGATGTCAAATACCACGACTTTCATTCGGCCGAACGACAGATGCTGATTGCCGACATCGGCCACTTTGAAAGCGAACATTTTATAAAAGAAATTATTTATAACGAACTAAAAGAAAATTTTAATACTTTTGCCGTTTCATTATCGGAAGTTGAAAAACTGCAAATTAGCATCATATAACATTTAAAATCAAGATTTTACAAATATCAATATGGCAAAGAAAAAAGTAAAAGAAGAAGCTGTTGTTTCCGAAAACCAAGCCGTTGCCACCGTTGCCGCTGAGGCAGCGGCCGCCAAGTTGGCACCCGCACCCGAAGAGAACAGCATTGCATACCGCCTGCTGTCCCTCTACCACCTCCAGTGCATCTATTCCGAAATTGACCGGATACGCATTGAACGCGGCGAACTGCCGAACGAGGTCCGGAATCTGGAAGACGACATTGAAGGCAAAAAGACCCGTATCAGCAAGTTCCATGAGGAAATCAAAGAAATGAACGAAAAGATTTCCACTGAGAGCAACAAGATCCAGGAGGCGAAAGCATTGATTTCCCGCTACGAGGAGCAACAGAACAACGTTCGCAACAACCGTGAATACGATTCTTTGTCAAAAGAAATCGAATATCAAACTGTTGAAATACAGAATTCTGAAAAGAAGATTTCCAAGGTACAAGCCAACGTTGAGATCAGGACTGAGGAAATCAAGAGTTTGGAAAACGAATTAAAAGAGAAGGGTGAAATTCTCACCCAGAAGAAGGGCGAACTGGACGGCTTGATTGCCGAACACGAGGAAAAAGAAGCCGAGCTCATGCAGAAAGCGGATGCTTTCAAGGAGAAAGTGGAGCCGCGTCTGCTCTCCGCCTTTGAACGTATTCGCAAAAATGCCCGTAATGGCTTGGCGATCGTACAGATAAGCCGTGATGCATGCGGTGGTTGCTTCAGCACCATTCCCCCGCAGCGCCAGTTGGATATCCGTCTGCACAAGAAAATCATTGTCTGCGAAGCCTGCGGCCGTATCTTCATTGACGAGCAACTCGTGAAAGAGGACAAGGAACGCACTGAGGCTGCCGCCCAAAACGCAGAATAAGCCACAGACAAACCTTTAGAAAGCCGCAACTTCCATAGGTTGCGGCTTTTTCTTTCCATAAACAGTCCTCCAATATACCTTTTTATGTAAATTTGCGCCCTAAAATTTTTGCCGTGGACTTTTCAAAACGACTTAAGGATTTTTACAACAATCTGATTTTCAATATCAAGTATTCCAGAAACCTGTTTGAGCGGGAAATTCTTGACATCCGTATGTCAGAGGAGCGCATTCATGCCAACGTCTTTCGCAAGTTCAAGAAGGATTTCTTTTCCTTCTCCGTCAAGACAAAGGATGACCTTTTCAAGTACCTTTTTTACATCTTGATAATCGCATTGATGGTAGCACTTCCCATCCTGGCGGCGGAAGTGGGGGTTTCCGAAAAAGAAATCGGCGACCACCGACAGGCGGAACTTTTCTACAGTCACTTCTCGGGTGCATCCACAGAGGTGGAAGCGGGAAGTTGCACCCAAAACCACCCGCATTTTGTGGACTTTCTCTGCTGTTGCATCTGCAAATGGTTCGGAATCAGCTCCGTCTATCAATTCCGACATATCATAGGCGCACTGTTCGCGTGGGGAATCCTTCTGGTTGCCGGTGGGTTCTTGATGAAACTATTCACATGGAGAGCGGCATTTTTCGGGACATTTCTGTTGTTCATTTCGCCCCATTTTCTGGCACAATCCTTCGGGAATGTCGCGGATGTATCTTTTGCACTCTTCTATCTGCTGGGGATTTACGAAATATACCTGTTCGTCACCGAATTCCCCATTGTCAAGTGGAAACGCCTGATCATCCTTGTGCTTGACACGATTGCCGCCGTTTACGTATGCTGTGCGGGGTTCGTCCTGCTGCATTACTTCATCCTGATGGCCTTCTTGATCTTCTTTATCGAGAATCCCATACGGAAGCTATTCACCCGCGCCTACGGCCGGAATTTCCTGAAGCTGGTCGTTATCGTGTCCGCAACTGTAGCTGCGGTTTACCTTGCCGACCTGATGAATCCGCTCCATTTCCTGAGATTCTCTAATGCAGGATTATCCAATGCCATCGTAAAGTCAACCGAGAATCTGGCAATTGGAAATTTCCTATGGGCAGGGAAAAGCGTTTCCACCTCGTCTCTCGGTGTGCGGTTTCTGCTATCGCGGATGCAGGTCACTCTGCCGCTGGTCATCATCATCGGCTGCCTTGTACATGTTCTGTTCATACGAACAGTGGTCAAGGAAGCCCGCTTTTTCCCGTCGCTGCTTCTGTATTTCAGCCTTCTTTTCCCGTTGTGGTCGCTGCACCATGCAGGGGCAAGCGTGGGTGATGGCTGGTTTTACTACATGATGCTGTATCCACTGGTCGCAATGATGGCAGCAGCGGGCTACGACGGGTTTCTGCGCCGCGTGGACGACCGGTACACCAACGCTGTCATTGTGGGCGGGATATTCCTGCTGTCGCTGCTGCCGTTGCGACACGTGCTTCTGAACCAGCCGGGGGTGGGCATCTATTACAACGAGCTCGCCGGAGGAGTGCACAGTACCTTTGGCAAGTACCCGATTGACGAAGGGAAAAACTACAACCGGAAGGCATCCAAATGGCTGCTCTCCTACATCAGCAAGAACGACAACCGATACCGAGTGGACACATTGCCGAAATTGCAGGTAGCCACACAGGACCTCGAAGCCACCCGTTTTTTCTTCCGCAACGATACCGGGCGGATTGAAGTGGTGGCAGGCTCGCTGTCCGACACAGGACTGTACTGGGACTACTATCTTTCCTACATCGACGACATGAGCCCGCGAGAATTGGAGAACTGCTGGAACAAACCCGAAGCCATTATCAAAACATACAAGGCTGACAGCAAGCCTGTGGCAATAATTTTGCGCACACTCCCCGACACCACCGGTATCCCAACTGATACCCTTGCCCTGGACAGTATTGCCCTTTCACAAAATAAAGTCGCAAATTGAACGTTACATCTGATATGAAAAAAACAGCCGCCGCCATCTGCTTCCTCCTAATGTGCCTTCTGCTGGGCAGTTGCAAAAAAACAGACCTCACAGCTTCCTATCTCTACATAGACACCGCCGCCTTCCACGTTGACATGACCAATTTCAACGAAGATTTTTCCGCAGGATACGACCAAGGAGAACTCGACTGCATCGCCTCGCACAACTTTCCCGATGCATGGGTGATTGTCAACGGCAAAGATCTGGGAACTTGGGAACTGCCCTGCAAAATCCCTGTGCTGGCGGACGAAGCGGTTTCCGTCAAGATTTATCCGGGAATTAAAATGAACGGTGTTTCCACCATGCGTCCGCGCTACCCCTTTGCCGATGCAATAGAACAAAACATCACATTGAAGCACAGTGAAATAACAAAAGTCTCTGACATACCCTTCAAATACTATTCCACCACCCAATTCAAGGTCATTGAGAACTTTGAACGGGACTACAACGGCTATTTTTCATCGGAAGATTCCAACGGCGTGAACTTTGAGCACATCTATGACGACCAAAATCCGACTAACCGCATAGGGAGAATATCGCTGGAAGACAGCAATACAGACTTCAACGTCATCTCGTCCACGATGAAATTCAACACTGTAGAGTATGTGTTTCTGGAGATGGACTACCGTTGTGATGTAGAAAACGCACAGATTTACGCCGGTGTGCTCATCAACAAGCCGACGAGTGCCCTGACGACCGACGAGCCACTGGTAGTGGTGAATGCCTCCCCGAAGTGGAAGAAGATCTATATAAATCTCACTCAGGCGGTGCTGCGCAACCACACCAGCAATGCGGTAGGATACAAGGTCTATCTTTCAGGAGGCCGAAGCGACAGCACTCCCGTCCACTACTATTTTGACAATATCAAAGTTATATACCGATAGCCTGTTATGCAAAGTACAAAGAAGAGAATCAGCGCACTATATATAACTTTCGACATTCTCGCGGCCATTGTCACATGGTGCTGTTTCTTTGTATTCCGCAAGTACAATGTGGACCACAGCGTTCTCGGGAACCTTCATGAGACCATCTTCAACGACTACAAGTTTTACATAGGCATTGTGTCCAGCCCGCTTTACTGGGTATTTCTGCACGCAGTGTCCGGTTCCTACAACCGCGTTTACCACAAGTCGCGACTGAAGGAATTGGGGACAACCTTACTTGTCACCTTCATCGGCACATTGCTGTTCTTTTTCGCATTTATCCTTGACGATGTCATCAACGACTACAACGACTACCTGCTTTACTATGCAGTGCTCTTCCTGCTGCAATTCACGCTGACCTACCTGCCGAAGGTGTGCATCACCACCTCCACCATCAACAAGATTCGTCGTGGCGAAATCGGCTTCAACACCTTGATTATCGGCTGTGGGGAACTGGCGCGCGATACCTACCGCGGGCTGTCCACCCATACTCCGACAACCGGCAACATCCTTATCGGCTACATCAAGATGAAGGAGGATGACGAAGATTTCCTTGACGGCGAGCTGCCCTGCCTGGGAACCCTCGACAATCTACTGAAAGTTGTCGGAAAACGTGAAGTTTCCGAGCTGATCATTGCATTGCAAAACGGAAGCCGGAAATACGTCGAGACCATTATCACCACGATTATGGATATGGAGATCAGCCTCAAGATCATCCCGCAGATGCAGGACTACCTGATGGGGAACGTACGGGTATCGTCCATCCTCAACGAACCGTTGATTTCCATCTCGCCCGACGCGCTTCCCGACTGGCAGAAGCACCTGAAACGGTTCTGTGACATTTTCTTTTCTCTGATTGCCATTATCCTTTTGCTACCTGTATATCTCTTCATTGCCATCGGGGTAAAGGCCTCTTCAAAAGGGCCGGTTTTTTACACACAGGAGCGAATTGGATACAAGGGAAAGCCTTTCCAGATCATCAAGTTCCGTTCAATGGTGCAGAATGCGGAGAACGGCTGTCCGCAGCTTTCCAGCGCCTCCGACCCCCGCATCACCCGGTTCGGGAAATTTCTCCGCAAGACCCGCCTCGACGAGACCCCGCAGTTCATCAATGTTCTTATGGGCGACATGTCGCTTGTGGGCCCGCGGCCGGAACGCCAGTACTACATCGATCAGATTGTCAAGAAAGCGCCGCACTATCGCCTCCTGTTCCGCATCCGTCCCGGCATCACCTCGTGGGGACAAGTCAAGTATGGCTATGCCGAAAACGTGGACGAGATGGTGGAGCGGCTCAAGTGGGATATCCTGTACATTGAGAACATGTCCCTCCAAATGGACATCAAAATCCTTATTTACACCGTTCTCATTGTACTCAAACGTTCCGGAAAATAGATGAATACCCTGTCTGCGAAAAACACAGCCCCAGCTGCAACCCGAAAGCGGGAATCCTCCCCTAGCCAACCGTCACGACCTCATCTGCACATCGCCATCCCCGCGATGGACGAGCTGGAGTATCTGCCTCGCACCCTGCAATCCATAGAACATTCCGTCTTTTCCAGTAAGTGTTCGTCCGAGCTTCCGTACACCATTTACATCTGTGTCAACCAGCCCGACGAGTGGTGGGACGACACGGCGGAACACCGTAGAATCTGTGAGAATAACGCCGCATTGCTGCGCGTTTTGGAAGCGTACAAAGCCCAACATCCAGTGGTGGTCATTGACCGTTCCACCAAAGGGCACGGTTGGACGGGCAAGAACTTCGGTGTCGGCTGGGCACGGAAAGTGCTGTTCGACCACATTCTGTCCGTGGCCGCCCCCACCGACCTGATTGTCAGCATGGACGCCGACACGCAGTTCGGCACCGGCTACCTCCAGAGCCTGATCGACAGCTTCGGCACGCACCCGCAGTGGGTGGCGTTGTCCGTACCCTACTACCACCGGCTCACCGGCGATGCCGCCGCCGACCGCGCCATACTGCACTACGAGATCTACATGCGCAACTACGCCCTCAACATGCTACGGATGGGAAGTCCCTACTCCTTCACTGCCATCGGCAGCGCCATCGTGATGCGTGCGGAATCGCTCCGCAAAATCGGCGGCATCACGCCCGTGAAGAGCGGCGAGGACTTCTACCTTGTGCAGAAGCTCACGAAGATGGGCCCGGTGGGCAGCTGGAACCCCGAATGTGTCTATCCGGCGGCGCGGTTCTCCGACCGTGTCTTCTTCGGCACGGGTCCGGCCATGTCCAAAGCGGCAGCAGGCGACCTCAGCAGCTACCCCATCTACCATCACCGCCTTTTCTCCATTGTGGAAGAAACCTGCCGCCGCACGGACGAGCTCTACGAGCACGACATCCGCACGGAGTTCCTCGAGTTCCTGCAAAGCCAGTTCAAGGACGACAACCTGTGGGACACAATCCGCAACAACGTGAAAGACGCGAACCAGTTCCGCAGGGCGTTCCACGAGAAAGCCGACGGGCTCCGTATCCTGCAGTTTCTAAAGCAGAAACAGAAAACGGAATCCATTCCCGGCATTCAGTCACTGCATGACAATCTGATGTTATTTTTAACGGATGAAAATTGCGCCGAAGCGACGGGCACGGACTTCAAAAAGGCACTTTCCGAAGTCCGCACTGCCGACTCAACAGACGCCCTGAACACCGGCACATTGGCCGGCATCAGAGACGCACTATTCAAGATGGAGATGGCAGTACGCCACACCCGATTTTAGAACGGGAAAGGACCGTCATCCACGGCGGTTTCCGCGTACGGTTCCTGGGCTGCCGACTCCACTTTCTGTTCCGTAGGCTTGCTCTCCATACGATCCAATAAGGTTATCGTATTGGCATAAACCTCTGTGATGTAGTGTTTTCCTTTGTCATCGTCCCACGTACGGGTGTGCAGCTTGCCCTCAACGTAGATTTTACGGCCCTTGGAGAGGTACTTCTCCGCAAAATCGGCCAACGCCCGCCAGCAAACCACATTGTGCCACTCGGTCAGCTCCTTGCGGGTGCCGTCCTTGTCTTTGTAAATTTCGGTCGTAGCCAATGTGAAATTGACCTTCTTTGAACCATTTTCAAACGTCTTCGTTTCGGGATTTTTACCCATGTTCCCGATAAGGATAACTTTGTTAATTCCAGACATAACTTTGGATTTTTAGTTGGTTAAATTTAATATAAACAATGGCGCAAAGATACTACAATTGATATGCGAATTTCAAGTATTGTTGATAACTTTTTTTCTTCCTCTATTTCAAAGGCTTATAACCGGATTTGTCCAAAATAGCCCTGCTGTCGGTCTCCTGCATCAGCTGATTTAGGGAGATTTCCGGATGTTTCTCCATATAGTTGACAATGATGCGCCAGCCGATGAAAGCGCCGATTCGTCCGGGAGAATTCTTGAAAGGATTGGAGAAAGGAGCCTCCTGAACCAGACGACGGATAGGTTCCTCATCCTTTGAAAATAACAAATCGTTTTCAATCAAATAATTCCAAACGTCCGCCTGATACTTTTGCGCCCACGCAAACTTTTCGTCACTATATCCAATGACATCCTCAACAGGCGTGTTCGGGAACATCAACTCCGTGAAATAGACGATTTTACCCTCTTCAATCATATAGTCCAACAAGGTTACCGGCGTTTTGGGAGGCAGGTGGCGATACGCCATTGCACGGCGGAAACAATCCAACGCCATGTACTTGCGGTTACATTCCTCTCTGATGTACTGGGGAATTCGGTAATCTTTATAATATTTGTAATCACGGCCCAAATACCAATCCAAATTGATAATTATTTCATTATCAACATACAGCACAAAAGGTGCGGATGGGTCGATGCCAGCAACAACCCCATAGAAAACGGGCAGCTGGGCATCGGGAAAGTAATACTTATATATACTTAATGCCCCTTTCAGCTTCTCTTCCGCCGTATCAAGGTTCGGGAAGGCATCTTCAACATCTCGGTGAATCTCCTGGATATACGGATCATTCAGAAAATCGGCGATTTGACGGATGTAGCGAGGATCTTTCCACGCCGTGGAGTCGATAAAGCGGGGATACTTCGCAGTCAAACGATGCAGTTCCTCCGGAATGCGGGTACGATCCATCGCGAAAAGGTCATGGTCGTACCGTAGGACCCTCACCACCAACGTGTCGGCGATGGAGTTCACTTCCTTGCGGACCTGACGGTTGTCCTCTACCTCCGTCTTGCGGGAGTTTCCGTCATCATGCCGATGGTGTCCACGAAGGACGAAAAAAAAGATTGTCCCCACCAACAGGGCGGAAAGGACGCTAATTATCAGTATTTTGGACTTCTTGGATAGTGTCATTCTCAGACTTTTTATTTTTCCATTTGAAAGAGCTAACCAACTGCATCACATCTTCGCGGATGTAGTCGATGACGGGCTGCAGCGAATCGTTGTTCGGCGCGAAGTTGAAATAGAGGGATGCACGAAGGTAGTGCTCGGTGCTGTCGGTGAGCCAGAACTGCAACGGGCAGGCAACCTCTTTCCCCTTGATATCAAATATTTTACCATAAACTTCCGCCTCTTTGTCATAGATGTATGAATCCACCACGTCATCGGCTTTCTGGAAATGGAACTCGACGAATTTCTCGTCGTTCATCATCAGCTCGCGCAGGTTGTCGCGGACAGGAAGGTAGGTCATCTCCAAAGCGGCATGCTGCTGCGGATAATTGAGGTGAATCCAGACACAGCCGTTCGTATCCTGCGTTGTAAAGTTCGCTGTTTCAGCATAATCAAACGTAAACGGAAGTTTCTGGACATCAAATTCCTGGTACGAATGCTCGGGCAGGTCAATCCGGAAGTAGCCTTTCGGCTTGGGGCTGGCATACTCCGGGCCTTCGCAACCGACCGCAAAAATCGTCGCCGCAACGAACATCCAAAGGATGATAATAGCACCTTTATTTTTCATATTTACTATTGAATATCAGTCAATTCCACATACATTGCCAACGCAACCTTGCCCCGGATGCGTTCGCCGTCGCCCGCCACGCCGTACGCCAAAAACGACGGAATCACCAAGCGCGCACGCTCCCCTTTCCGCATCATCTTCACCGCCTCGTTCAAGCCGGCAATCTCGTCGGACTTATCCACCTTGAACTGTTTCAACCCGTCACGATCGGAAGTATAGACCGTATCACCTGTAAGCAAAAAAGTTGTGTATTTGAGGGTTACAATCTGTTCGGTTTTCGGATGGCTCCCCTGACCCTCCTTCACGCACTGGTACCGGAGGCCGGTGCCCGTTTTCTGCATCTCCCATCCATAACGCTGGAGGAAAAAGTCGATATCCTCGTCCTCGCGCTCCACATTCACCTGGTTCCATTTGAGGTAGGGATCCTCCTTCTCCTGCTTGTCCGGCTGCTGGATATGCACAATGCCCGTTTCCTTCTTCCCACACGAGAAGAAGAGCAAACAAAGGGAAGTTGCCAACAATAAAATACTCTTTTTCAACTATTTGAAATTTTCAGGGTTCAACACATCGGCATACTGTTTCACCGCCTTTTTGAAATGTTCGATGGACTCTTCCAATGTTCCATAGAAAAAGGCGGCAGAGGCGTTCTTGTGGCCGCCACCGTTGAAATGGGTACGGGCAAAATGGCTCACATCGAAACTGCCCTTGGAACGGAACGAAACGCGGATGCGGTCCTCTCGTTCGACAAAAAAAGCCGTGAACTGGATTCCATGCAACGAAAGCCCGTAATTGACGAACCCTTCCGTATCGCCCGCCTTGTAACCATTTTTCTTCAAGTCCTTCAAATCGAGAAACATATACGATGTTGAAAGATTCCGCAACAGGGTAAGGCGCTGGTTAAGGCACAGTCCCAGCAATTTGAATCGGCTCTCCTCGTAGTTGTCGTAAACATTCCGGTGAATCTGCTCGCCGTCGATGCCTTTCTTCATCAACTTACTTATAATTTTGTAAGTAGATGGATAATTACAGGCATAGCTGAGAGAGCCCGTGTCGGTAATCATGCCAACGTAGATGCAGGACGCTATCTCGTGCGTGAACGGATCCTCCTTTCCCGAAAGCCTGTCCAAAAACTGGTAAACAAGCTCGCACGTTGAGGTGGTTTTCGGGGTGGAGAACATCACATCGCAGTCAAAATCCGGCAGTATATGGTGGTCAATCAAGATTTTATGTGCCGGAGATTTGGCAAGCACATCTTCCAAAATGTTGCCGCAGCGATGGGGCGCGTTCATATCGACGACGAAAACAAGGTCGGCGGTTTTCAGTGCCTCACGGGCTTTCTTCCTGGCCTTTTCCGCCACAATAATTTCGTTGCTGAGGGGCATCCATGCAAGGAAACCCGGAAACGGATTCGGCAGGATGGACGTCACCTCGTAACCGGCATTCTTAAAATAGTGGTACAATGCCAACGAGGAACCGACGGCATCTCCATCGGGATTAAAGTGCGAAACGATGGCAATTTTATGCACATCTTTCAATATATCAGCAACTTGTTGGATTTTTTTCTTCTCAAAAACGCTCATCTTCCAAAAATTAAGGTGCAAAAGTACGCACTTTTTCAATACCCCTATTTTTTTTCCGCCAAAGTTTTTGAAAAAAGCGGCAAAAAAGAGGGAAAAAGCGATTCCTCATCCGTTGCACCCCGACGGATGACATGTCTGGACAGACATTAGCATTGTCCAAAAGCAGCGCCTCAATATTTTCGTTCCCGTACAATGTACCCGTTTTTTTTTCGTTTAATAAATTTGTACTAAAAAATCCCTATGAAAAAACAGATTATATGGATATTTGCCCTTGCGATTTTCTGCTGCGCCACAGGATATTCCCAAGGTAAAAAGAAGGAAACGGCCAAGGTTCCAGTGGTTTCTCCCGAGGAACGGGCCGCCTCGGTGACCTTTGCCAACGGCCTCAAGGCTTTCTATTCGCAGAACTACACGGGTGCGGAAAAGGAGTTCCTGTCCGTAATTGCCACCCGTCCCTCGCACGCGCCTGCCTATTTCATGCTGGGCAAACTGAAGGCGGAACAGCGCGACTACACCACGGCGGAGTACTATCTCAACAAGGCCGCCGCCACTGACAAGAAAAATGTGTGGTACCTCGTGGAACTTGCTCAAGTGCTTGACGAGCAAGGGAATTACGAAAAATCGGTCAAAGTGTGGGACAAGGTGTGCGCCGCCGAACCGCGCAACGAATACTATCTTTTCTACTATTCCGATGCCTGCCTCCATTTAGGAAAATACAAAGAAGTGATCGGCCTGTACGACCGTATGGAGCGCTTGATGGGCTACAATGAGGAACTTACGGCTGCAAAAGTGGAATTGTGGCTGCATTTGGACGATGTAAAAAGCGCTGTAGGGGAATACGACAAACTTATAAAAGCGGAGCCGTGGAACGAGAACCACTACATCCAGGCCGCCGGCATTTATGTCACCAACCGGATGGCGGACAAGGCGGTGCCCTACTTTGAGAAGGTGCTGCAGCTGAATCCTGACAATGCCGAGGTGCAGCTGGTGATGGCCGACTATTACGACCAGCGGGGCGACAAGCTGGCCGCATACAATGCGTGGCTCGCCGCGTTCCGCAGCAAGGATGTCGGAATCGAGCGGAAACTTCCCGTACTGCGCCGTTTCCTTGTTTCCCTCCCCTATTCCAATCCCACACAGGAGCAGTATGCTTTGGCGCAAGCCCTTGCGGAGGCACATCCCGACGCGGTGGAAGGCTGGGCCGCCCTCGGCTCCCTGAAAATGAAGGAACGGAAGTACGCCGAAGCGGCGGTCAATTTTGAACACGCCCTCGCCATCGACCTCTCCCAGTACGCCCTCTGGCAGGACTACCTATACTGCCTTGCGCAAGCGCACGACTACACCAAAGTGCTGGAAAAGGAATCCGACGTGCTGGAACTGTTCCCCACCTCCTCCATGATGTACTACACAGTGGGCGTGGCGCACCTCAACACGGGAAATGCCCGCAAGTCGCTCACCTATTTTGAGAAAGCGCTGGAATACACCTACGACAATGCGGAGAAAGCCCGTATTTACGCCATGATGGCCAACGCCTACCACGAGCTGGGCGATGCCGCTATGGAGCAACAATACCGTTCCAAAGCGAACCGGTAATAGAGACGTGGCATGCCGCGTCTCAGAATTACAATTTCATCTTTTTGTCGATTTCGTCGATGTCGCTGCGCATCTTCTTGTCGGTTTCGTACAGGTCGCTGATGACACGGCAGGCATGCAGGACGGTGGCATGGTCCTTGTTGCCGCAGCTCTGTCCGATGGTGTTCAACGGCAGCTTGGTGTATTTCTTCGCAAAATACATGCAAATCTGGCGCGGCTGGGCCACTTCGCGGCGGCGCGTGGTGCTGTTGATGGTTTCCACAGGGATGTGGAAATAGTCAGACACGATCTTCTGGATGTACTCAATGGAAATCTCCTTCGCCGTACTCTTCACATATTTGTCAATCATGTCCTTCGCCAGATCGATTGTAATCTCCTTGTGGTTGATGGAGGACTGCGCAAGAATGGCGATCATCGCACCTTCCAGCTCACGCACATTGGAGGTGACACGCAGAGCGATGTACTCGGTTACTTCCGGAGGGAACTGGATTCCATTGTTTTCCAACTTCTTGTTCAAGATGGCGATACGGGTTTCCAAATCGGGGGCCGTCAATTCGGTGACAAGGCTCCACTTGAAGCGCGCCAGCACACGCGGCTCAAAGCCGGCAATTTCAGCAGGCGACTTGTCCGCCGTGATGATGATTTGCTTTTTCCGCTGGTGCAAATGGTTGAAAATATGGAAAAAGACCTCCTGCGTTTTCTCCTTGTTGGCAAGGAACTGGATGTCGTCGATAATCAGCACATCCACATGCTGGTAAAAGTTGAGAAAGTCGTTCCTGTTGTTGGTGTGGACGGCCTCCGAATATTGCTGTACAAAAAGGTCCGAATTGATGTAGATGACCGTTGCATCGGGGTGATTTGCCTTGATTTCCAGGCCGATGGCATGGGCAAGATGGGTTTTTCCCAGTCCAGTGTTGGAGAAGATGAAGAAGGGGTTGTAGGGGGTGGCACCGATGGGGGACTGCGCGATCATCTTGCCGGCGAGGCGTGCGAACTGGTTACATTCACCCTCGATGAAGTTGTCGAAGTTGAGCGACTCGACAAGGTTGCTCGGCACGTTGCGCATCTTGAGTCCCGGGATGATGTCGGGATTGGGGAGGCTGACCGCTTCGCCATACGGGTTGTTGATGAGCTTCTGCGGAGGGTTCTGGGTCTGAATGGGCGGGTTGGCTGGCAGCGTGAGGGTGATGTCCTCCTTCTTGTCGGCCTTTTTGCCCATCGTGATGGTGTACATCAACTTTCCGTTGTTGCCAAGCTCTTTCTTCACCACGGTCTTCAAGAGACGCTGCGCGTTCTTCTCCAACCATTCATAAAAAGAATAGGCAGGCAGACCGATGGTCAAAACCCCATCTTTCAGTGAAATGGGACGAATGGGTAGGAACCATTGCTGGAACAATTCGTCCGGAATATTATCTTTGATGAACATCAGACACTTCTGCCAAATCTCCTCGTAATCTTGAACCGACTTTGCTGTCATTTACGCTTTATATAAAAGTTGAAAATAAATAATTCGCTTTAAACGAGAGGTTTAAAAAAGCCTTTTTTTCCCGTTTTTGACGGTGCAAAAATGAACCAAAAAAAGTTAGAAAAAAAACGATTTTGCACTTGATTATTAAAAATAAACGTACATAGTAAATCGGGCATTTCCGACCGTTTTTAAAAAGATTCTGAAAGCGAAAATGGTAGCTTTCAGATAATCACAAAGTTGCGGAATCAGGACTGCGCCGACATTAGATAAGCCTTGATAAATCCGTCCAATTCACCGTCCATAACGGCATTGACATTGGACGTTTCGTATTGAGTACGAAGGTCTTTCACCATTTTATAAGGGTGCATCACATAGCTGCGTATCTGCGATCCCCACTCGATCCGCTTCTTGCTGCTTTCAATTTCGTTGAGTTTGGCCCGCTTCTTCTCCAGCTCGATCTGGTAGAGCTGTGACTTCAGCATCTGAAGTGCCTTCTCGCGGTTCTGTTGCTGGAAACGGGTCTCCTGGCACTCGATGACAATGCCGGTGGGCGCATGGTGCAACCGCACCGCCGTCTCCACCTTGTTGACATTCTGCCCGCCCGGTCCGCTGCTCCGGTAGGTGTCCCACGTCAGGTCTGCCGGATTGATCTCGATGTTGATTTCATCGTTGATGATGGGGTAGGCGAACACCGAGGCGAAAGAAGTGTGGCGCCGGTTCGCCGAATCGAACGGCGACAACCGAACCAGACGATGGACACCGCTCTCGCTCTTGAGGTAACCGTACCCGTAGCGGCCGTCCAGCTCCAACGTGGCCGACTTGATGCCCGCCACATCGCCCTCCTGCCGGTCAATCAGCTTGATGCTGTAGTTGTTGCGCTCGCCCCAACGGATGTACATCCGCAGCAGCATTTCCGCCCAGTCGCAGCTTTCCGTGCCGCCCGCACCCGAGTTGATGGTCAGGATCACGCTCAAAACGTCCTCCTCGTTGCGCATCATGTTGCGGAACTCCAGCTTCTCGATCTCCTTCAACGCGGCCTCGTAGCACGCCTCCACCTCCGCCTCCGTCGCCTCGCCCTCGTTGAAGAAGTCGTTGGTCACGATGAACTCGTCGTACTTCTCCGACGCCTTCTCGAAGTCGGTGATCCACGATTTGGTGAAACTGATTTCCTTGAATATCTTTTCCGCCTCCTTCGGGTCGTCCCAAAAGTCGTCGCGGTGGGTGATTTCCTCCTTTTCGGCTATTGCTTTCTGTTTCCCTTCGATGTCAAAGACACCTCCTTAGCTCGCTGAGCCTCGCTGTCAAATCCTTGATTCCTTCGCTGATGATCATAGTAGTTGTTATGGTTATTTGATTTGTGAAATTTCGTCCATTGTATAGCCCTTGGACAAAAGGTGGCGGATGAGTTTGGCTCTCTCGCCGTCCGGGTTCTCCCGCTTCCACCTGTCGGCAAGGTAGCGCAAGTTCTCTACGTACCTTTCTTCGTCCAGCTCCGACATCTTTTCGGCAATGATGGAGGCACTGATGCCGTGCAGTTGCAGTTCGGCCCGGATTTTGGCCCGCCCCCACCGTTTCTGATTCACCTTTCCCCGAATGAAGCTTTCGGCAAAACGCTCGTCGTCCACATACCGCTCCTCCTTCAGCTGCGCCATCAGAGAGTCGCGTTCCTCGGCGGGCACCAGCAGCTGCGCCATCTTGCGGCGCACCTCGGCCTCGCAGCGGTCCTGGTATTCGCAATATCTCCTGATTTTCTCGGCAGCGTCCATCGGCACAGATTGTTACTCAATGATGATTTTCCTTGCCATCCATTCCTTGCCATCCATGATCTTCACAAGGTAGATGCCCTTGGGAAGTTCAGAAACATTAATGTCGGTGCGGTTGCCCTTCACCTCCTTGACGATGACCTCCTGACCGAGCAGGTTCACGACGGAAACACGGGTGAACGGAAAGTCGGCACTGATGGTGAACCGGTCGTGGGCAGGATTGGGGAAGATGCTGACGGAGTGGTCGTTGTCATTCTCTTCAATGCCGGTGATGCACGATTCGTTCGACATCCCGCTCTCCCCGACAATGCACTGGGCGGCAACGGTGTAGCAGTAACTGCCGGTACCTGCGCTTGCGTCAAGGTAGGAAAGGCCGGTGACATAGTCGTCCAGCTCCACCCCGTCGCGATAGACGGTGTAGCAGAGGGCTTCCGGGGCAGCGCTCCACGTCAGTTGGCTCCCGTCGGCAGTGGCAGTGGCGGTGAGGTTTGTCGGAGCCGTGCCGCACGACACCCCGCACGCAGGCACTCCCGAATAGAAGCAGCCCGCTACGGGCGTCCCGTTTGTGGTGTATAGTGTGGTGCCCAAGCTGTTGACAATGGTGAAGGAAATATCGGAATCGTAACCGCCCGAAACGAAGTAGTAGTCGATGTTGAGCGCCTCGCAGGTGTAGATTCTTGCGGTGTCGTTCGCTCCGTTATGGTCCATCGTTGCCTCGGCGAAGACCGTCGATCCGTGTTTCAGCTGAATTTTGGAGCCCTCCCACGTGTTGGCCCAGCGATCGCTCATATAAATATCAATGTAGCAGTTGCAGGTGAGGGTGGTAAACGAACCGCTGCTCCAATAGCCCAATGCATTGTCGCCGCAGTTGGATTGCAGGTAGTAATAGTAGGTGGTACCGCCTTGCAGATAGTCAATAGTGAAGGTGGTTTCACTGATGGTTTGGTCAAACACATTGGCTGTCTGCGACATGTTGGTCATCGGCGTGTCCGAAACCTTGAGGTTCCATTGAGCGGCGGGGCTATTGGGGTCATACCAGTCAAAAGTGGCGCTGTTACCATCGACATTGCTGACCGTGAGGCGGTTGGCTGCCCAACAGTCGGGACGTACCATGATTTCAACCCCGTCGAGCAGGTAGTAACTGTTGTCGGACATGCCGCTGTGGCGGAAGACGATGTGGTAGCCAGGCCCGTCGTTGTTGGCGTTCTCGAAGGAGATGGGGAGGAAAAACCATTCGCCGGCGCTTTCAAGCTCGATGGTAGTGATGGTCTCAAAGGTGGCGATGTCGGCGATGTCGCTCATCAAACCGACTTCGAAAAGACCGGCATAGGTGTCGTCTGATTTCTGGAGGTAGAAAGTGACGCCGACATTGCGGATATTCTCGCGGATGGCCGGAGAAACCGTGTAGGAGGTTCCGCCCGAGGGGGTGCAAATCATGAGACTGTAGTCGCCGTCGATGGCGTCAATAGCTGTGGCGGAGGGGGTGGTGCAGCTCTGTCCGCCGTGGAAGAAGTTCCCCAGTTCAGGCATTCCGTAACGGCGCCAGCAGGGAGGGAAGGCATTGCTGCAGGTGCCGTAGCGGTCGAATGACTCCTCGTAGGGCAACGTCAGGATGTCGCCGCAGTCGGTGGTGAAAGGCTCCGCCGCCACCCATTCGCTGAAACTGCTGCCCGAGCACATCGCCTGCACGTAGGCATAGTAGGTGGTGTTCGGGTTGAGGTTCTCCAACGGGTACTGGGTTGTCGTCGTCTGCACCGGCGAAACGAGGGAGAAGTTAGTCACCGGCGTTTCCGACACCACCACATTCCAACGGGTGGCGCTGCCCGCTTCGCTCCAGGTAAGGGTGGCACTATTGCCACCGATGTTCGTTACCTCCACGTTGACAGGTGGTACACAGCCGCTTGCAGCATCGAAAGTCACCTCGTCGAGGTAGCAGTTTGCGCCGCGTCCGCTGCTGAAAAGGAAGCCGACGAAGACGGTGCTTTGGTTGCCGGCCTCGGGAATGGCCACATCGTAAGCCGTCCATCCGTTGTGTACGCCGTCGTATCGGCCGATAAACTCCTGTATGGAGTTCGTCCATGTGGTGCCGTCGAAAGAGTACTGCACCTGCACGCCGTCATTCACCGCATTCGGACTCTGGAGGTTGTGGTGCCACATGAAATGGACGTTGAGCACATCCGTGCCCAACGTGTTCAAGGGAAGGGAGACGAGCCGCGCCAGGCTGCCGCTGTTGTTGAGGTAACTTTCCCATTTCACCATATAGTTTCCAGCGGCGGGCGAACAACTCGGATTGGTCCCTGACGAAACGAACAGGAGGCCTGCATCTCCGTTCACCCGCTCGTTTTTCCAGCAGCCGGGGAGCTGTGCGGTGAACACCTCGGACTGGGGAAGTGGGGAGGGCTCGCAAGCGGTTGTGAAACTGATGTTTGTCCATTCGCTGTATTCGTTCCCGCAGATGGAGCGTACATAATAATAATATGTAGTATTGGGCGTGAGCGGCGACAGGACACAGCTGCTGTCGGTCAGCGTCTGCGGAGTCTGGCTGTTGAAGTCGGTGACGGGCGTGGTGGAAAGGAATCCTTGCCAGCGCGTCGCCGTGCCGACCTCGTTCCAATGGATCACCGCACGGGTGGAGGTGATGTCACGCGCCTCCACATTGGCGGGACTGAAACAGTCGGGAATGAGGCCTACGGTCAGGTCGTCGATATAGCAGTCGTTTTCGCCCGTGTTGTAAAGGACTATGTATTTGGACGAACCTGTGTAGGAATCCAGCCGTATCTGCTTCCCGTAGAAAGTGCCGGAAGTGGCCGTCGTGAAGTTCTCAATCGTCTCATACGACATGGAGGCGTCATCAACATCCGCGACGATTCCCACCTCGAAGGGATAGTTGTTGTTGTCGCAGCGGATGGAAAAACTGACCATCAGGGCGCTGAGCGGGACATTGAAGGAGGGAAGCGCCACAATGGAGTAGGCCGGCAGCTTGAGTGCGTGGGGATGTGCCGCATCTACGGAAACGATGGACGGGTAACCGTCAACGACACTCCAACATTCGGGGAGCGATGTGCCGTTGAAGTCACAGAAATAGGTGACGGGCTTGTCGCCGCAGCGGGTGCGGAATGTACCCCCGTATATCCAGGAGCTGGTCTGGTTCTCTCCACAGACAGTTCGTATGTAAAAGAAATAGTCAGTTTCAGGCGCAAGTCCCTCTGCAAGGTATTCCATATAGGAACCGCTGCCCGTAACATTGTAGATCAGCTGGGCAGTGGAGGGATCGCTTAAGTTTGTGGGAGCGAGGGAGCACTGCCATTGGGTGTGCCCGTTATAATCCAGCCAATATAAAGTTGCCGTTGTCCCTGTCACTTGCCCGGCTTCCGCGTATGCAGGACCGACACAATTCTGCGCGGTCGTGGAGCAGAGAGGGAGAAAAATAACTAACAAGGTAATTTTAAGGATGTTGCAAATACATTCTTTCATAAACAACACTTTTGTGTGATTGTTAAAATAATAAGTCGCAAAAATACACTATTTTTTTTTATTACGAGCCGTTGTTTTCAGAAATTCATCGTACCTTCGCACATTGTCAAATCGACGGTAATTTAATTTTAACTTATTGATTCATAGAAAACTATGGGAAATATTCTTGGTATGTCAAAGGGAGAATTTGTTGGAACATCTGCGCTGCTCCTTGTCATTATGGCCTTGTTGGCCTTCAATCTCTTTTATGTCCGCGCCCCGAAACCACAACCCGACCTCACCGCTTTCGCCGAACAGATTGCCGCCTTCGAGGAGCAACAGGCCGCCTACGCCGACTCGGTGACCGCGGCACGGGCGGAGCGGGATTCCGCATACGCCGCCCGCCACCAACCTTTCCAAAACCGTTATCCACGCTACGAAAGACGGACCTATCCCCGCGACTCATTCCGTTATCAGAAAGATACATCGCGGTTGAAACCGCTTCCCAAGCGCCAGACCTACCTTGTGGAGAAAGTGGAGCTGAATCGCTGCGACACGTCCGACATCACCCGTATTCCGCAATTCGGCAGCAAACGGGCGCAAAAAATCGTAGAGTACCGCGACCGCCTCGGCGGTTTCCATTCCATGGAACAGCTTCACGAAATCTATATTCTCCAGAATGTGGATCTCGCCTATTGTGAAAAATATTTTACCGTCAATCCTTCTTTTGTTAAAAAGATAAAAGTTAATACAGTTAGTTTCAAGGAGTTGAAAACGCATCCCTACTTCGATGCCTACCTTGCCAAAACAGTGGTCAGCTATCGTGAAAAAAACGGAAAAATCCATAATCTTGCCGAATTTCAGAAAGTCACCCATGCCTATCAGGAACTGATGGAGAAACTTTCTCCCTATCTCTCTTTTGAGTAATGACAGAATTCGCCACTTTTTTGTAATTTCGCCTTTGCCAATTTTAATATGGTAAAATATTTATACTAATGATTTACAATAGGTTAAGATTCTTATGGATAGGTATCCTGCTGATTTCGGTCCTGCTGTCTTGCCTGCCGGGATGCCACCGAAATCAAATTCCCGATGACGGCTCAAAGGGGAAACAGGGAAAGCCGAAGGAACTTACGGAAGAGTTTGAGGAGTTCAAACCGGCAAACCTTTCTTTTGAGACGGTTTTGGAACCGCTTGATCTTGACTCCTACTATCTTCTTGATTGCTGGTCCTCGGAAGACGCTTTCCGCAAACAGTTTGTTTTTACGCTGGAAGAGGTGACGGAAAAGTCGTTCACTGCCACTATTTACGACATTACCGACAGTCTGAAAAACACGGTCAAGCCCGAAAAGATGACCGGCAGCATCACGAGGAGGGAGGTCTGCCTGACGTGCGACGCTTTCCCAGAGGTCAACACACTGGTTTTCAAAGACATCAAACTGGCGCAAACCAAAACCGGTATAAAAGGTAGTTTCACCAATCGCATGTTGCGTATCCAAAACTTCTCTCTTACACGTTGCGAAATCCCTGACTATAGGGAGTTTGAAAAAAGATACGATACGGAGGTTTTCCCCTGCAAAATCATTAAAAATGTAAAATACGGGGAAGCAATGGGCTATTGGACCTCCAATGTGACCGAGGACAAGAATTATTTTGAAATCTTTGCCAAGGGAGTGTCCTCTTCTGCACGGAAAAAGAATCTGAATCTTTTGATGGATATCTATCTTCCTGAAAATGACAATATTGAATCACGTCCGCTGATTCTGTTCATACATGGTGGGGCCTTCTATATTGGGGATAAAGCCGACAATCCCATTGTCCTCTGGTGCAAGCACTTTGCCGCATGCGGGTACGTAGTGGCCTCCATCAACTACCGGATGGGCTTCCAGCTGACAAAGGCATCCATCGAGCGATGCGGGTACAGTGCTGTTCAGGATGCCCATGCCGCCATGCGGTTCCTGCTGTCCAAGAAGGAGGAGTACCGCATCAATCCCGACTATCTTTTTGTGGCGGGCAGCAGTGCCGGCGCCATCACCTCCCTCAACCTCGCCTTCATGCGCAACGCCACCCGTCCCGCTTCTTCCCGCAAGCACGGTACCTCTTCCGACCTCGGCGACATAGAGTCGTCGGGCAACACGCTGGTGCAGGATTTCCGCATCCGCGCTGTGGCCAACATGTGGGGCGCCGTCAACGACCTCAACATGCTCTCTTCCTCCCAAGCCGCCATCATCTCCTTCCACGGCGATGCCGACAAACTGGTTCCGTATGACAACGGCATCCCCTTCTCCGACATGAAGGTGAAGGTTGGAAACCTCTTTTTCGGCAAGATGTATGGTTCCGCCTCCATCCACCGCAAAGCCCAGCAGCTGGGCTACCGGAACGAGTTCCATACATTCAAGGGGGCCGGTCATGCGCCCCACGTGGACAAAAACAACCAGCCGACACAGGAATTCCACTTTATCCAAAAACATATCACCGACTTCTTTTACGGAGAGTTCGTCCCGCCGGCCACGGCTGTGAGGCGCGAGCCGGGTCGTCCACAGTGGTTCCGGCTGGACGGCGAAGAGCTGGCGGAGGTGCGATGGAAGGTGGATGGCGGCTTCCTCCTCGATGCAGGCGACAACGGGGTCCGTGTCGTTTTTGTGGAAGGCCTCCCGCATGAGCTTCGTGCTTCCGCATTGTGGAAAAACGGCGCTACTCGCGTCTTTTCCGCTGATTTGTAGGAAGTTGTACAAAAGGGGAAAAGACCGCCGTTTTATTCGGAAATTTCGTGTAACTTTGCACCCGTTTTTAAAAAGCGCAAAATCATTCATTTACAAATATAAAACATTAATATAATGGCAAGTAGAAGAAAAGAATTGTTTCCCAATGTCACCGACGAACAGTGGAACGACTGGACGTGGCAGGTGAAAAATAGAATTGAAACGCTCGACCAGCTGAAACAGTACATCAGCCTCACCAAGGAAGAGGAAGACGGTGTGAACAAGACCCTGCAGACCCTGCGCATGGCCATCACCCCGTACTACCTGAGTTTGATCGACCCCAACGACCCGTACTGCCCGATTCGCCGCCAGGCCATCCCGACGGCCGCCGAGGTGCACCAGTCGCCCGCCGACCTTCTTGACCCGCTCCATGAGGACGAAGATTCTCCGGTTCCCGGCCTCACCCATCGTTATCCCGACAGGGTGCTGCTGCTCATCACCGACCAGTGCTCCATGTACTGCCGCCACTGCACGCGCCGCCGCTTCGCCGGCCAGCACGACTGCCAGATGCCGCAGGAACGCATCCAGAAGGCCATTGACTACATCGCCCGCACGCCCCAAGTGCGCGACGTCCTCCTTTCCGGTGGCGACGCCCTGATGGTGAACGACAAGGTGTTGGAGTCCATCATCCAGCGCCTGCGCGCCATCCCGCACGTCGAGATCATCCGCCTCGGCACCCGCACGCCCGTCGTCTGCCCCCAGCGCATCACCGACGACCTCTGCAACATGCTGAAGAAATATCACCCGATTTGGGTCAACACCCACTTCAACCACCCGAACGAAATCACGCCCGAGGCCACGGAAGCGTGCGCCAAGCTTGCCAACGCCGGTATTCCGCTCGGCAACCAGTCGGTGCTGCTGCGCGGCGTCAACGACTGCGTCCACGTGATGAAGACCCTCGTGCAAGGCCTCGTCAAAATCCGTGTCCGCCCCTACTACATCTACCAGTGCGACCTCTCCATGGGTCTGGAGCATTTCCGTACGCCCGTCTCCAAGGGTATCGAAATCATTGAGAACCTCCGCGGCCATACCTCCGGCTACGCTGTTCCCACCTTTGTGGTGGACGCCCCCGGCGGCGGCGGCAAGACCCCGGTGATGCCCAACTACGTCATCTCGCAGAGCCCCAACAAGGTGATTCTCCGCAACTTCGAGGGCGTCATCACCACCTACACCGAACCTACCGACTACGTGGAAGAGTGCCACTGCGAGAAGTGCCAGCAGCATCCGCATGCCGAAGGCGTCGCCTCCCTGCTCCGTGGCGAACACCTCTCCCTTGAACCGCAGGATCTCGAGCGCAAAAAACGTCACCAAAAGTAAATCCGAAAATGAAAAAAGTCATCACCTCCTCCCTGTTGCTGCTGTGTGTGCTGTTCTCATTCGCGCAAGCGACACTGAATGTGTCGGCTGAGCAGAACGAACACTTCTGGGTCTATGTAAATGGCGCTTTGCAGAATGAAATCGCCTCCCAGTCTGTCACGGTCAACGTGCCCGCGGGCGAGTGCAGCATCGCCGTTACGATGGACAATGCCGACCGCACGACCATCACGTCGAACGTCACGTTGCAGCAGGGAAGGAACAACTACATAGTGAGTTACCAGCCGCAGACCCAAAGCATCTATTTCCGCTCCGCTGCGGAGGATGCAAGGGCGGCCGGTGCTATGATAGGTGCCTTTGGCCAGATGGTTCATCAGATGAACGAGATGTACGAATCCGACGTGAACTATTCCGTCGGTGGACACCCGCAACCAGGACATCCGCAGCCCGGTGCTCCAGCTACCCCGCCGCCGCCGCCGGCTGCCCATGGTCCGATGCCCTGTCCTCCGTCAGAGTTTATGGAAATCAAGCAGTTGGTGCGCAGTGCCGACTTCGAGAATGACAAGATGAACATTGCGAAACAAGCAACTTCCGCCCACTACTTTTACGTGGACCAAATTGCCGAAATCGCCCGTCTTTTCGATTTCGAGCACAACAAACTTGAATACGTCAAGTTCGCCTACGACTACTGCATCGACCGAAACCTCTATTACAAACTCAACGGAATCTTTGAGTTCTCCAGTTCAAAGGACGAACTCAATGATTTCATCAACAGCAGGCGGTGATTCTTTTTTTCAAAGAGCAATAAAAATGCCAAAAATATTCAGTACTTTTGCAGGCTGAATTTTGAATGGAATGACATCGTTTCTACGCATCTATAACGATATCGAACAAAAGTTGGCAAAGGCGACCTTGCAACTTGTTGAGTTGCAGGAGGTAGTTAAGCAACTGCAAGCCGAAAACGCAGCGTTGAAACAACAAGCTTTGGCAAGAGAGAAAAACGAACAAAAAGAAAAAGAAAATATTAATACACAAATAAATAAAACAAGCAACGAAACAATATATAAAATAAAGGAAGAGATAAACGATATTGTGCGGGAGATTGACAATTGCATCGGCATCTTAAACGCGGAATAATGGAACAGAACGAGAGAATCCACATCGAGATAGAAATTTTGCAGAGGAAAATTGACCTGTGGATCAGGAAGGAGCACGAAATCTACTACCGCGAAGCCGAGAAGCGAATCAACGACAGGGCAATCCAATTTGCCCAACGATGGACATACACCGATCACCAAGACCTCCTTTCCAAACTACTTATTGACGTGATGGTCAATTACATAGCGAAAGAAGAAAGGTTGAATACCTACGAGGAAGACCTGATTCCCAAGATGGAACGGCTTGCTGAAGCGGCTGAAAACTTGAATTCGGAAGTGGTTAAACTCAAGCAGGAAGCCACAACGAGTGAACATTAATACGTTGATCAACAGGTTCTTTGAATAAAAATCTACCCGCATACGTTCAGATACGTTTGGTAAACTCAACAGAATAAAATAGAAGGATAGGCTTGTCGCTTTTTAGAACCGGCCTTATCGCTATTGCGAGGTGCTTGCACCCATTGGACTTTCGAGAAGGCGAGGCTCCTTCATCGTATATAATAGGAGTTTATTCAGAACCCTATGGAACGCTATGCGGGCTTTTCTTTTTTATGTAAAAGGTAGAAAGTAGAAGGTAAGAAATGAGTACCAAGTAAAATGCGAACGTAGTGAGCAGAATCTAAAAATGCGAGCGAAAGCGAGCAAAATCTGAAAATGCGAACGCAGTGAGCCAAAATTAATAATGTAAACAAAATAAATCACTAAATTACAGAAACAAAAATGAATACACCATTAGCAATTATCATCGGGATTGTCGTGGGACTGGGAGCAGGTATCGGACTTGCTTTCAGCATCCTCAAGAAGACAATCACCAAGAACAGCAGCGAAGTGCTGAAAAACGCACAGGACGAGGCGAAAGCCATCAAGAAAAAAGCCGAGGAAGACGGCGAACTCCTTAAAAAAGAGAAGATTCTCCAAGCCAAGGAGAAATTCCTCCAACTGAAGGGAGAACACGAAAAGATGGTCAGTGAGAAAAACCAGCAGATTGCCGCCGGCGAGAACCGCATCAAGCAGAAGGAAGCCACCCTTAACCAGAAAATGGAGGAGCTGAACCGCAAAACCGCCGACAACACTGCTCTCAAGGAGAAACTGGAACGCCAGATTGAAGCCAATGCCCAGAAACAGGCCGAACTTGACAAACAAACTTCCGTACAGAAGGCGAAACTCGAATCCATCGCCGAACTGTCGGCAGAACAGGCCAAGGAGCAGCTCATCCAGCTGATGGAGGACGAGGCCCGCGCCGAAGCGATGGTCACCATCAAGGAGATTGTGGACGAAGCGCAGAACACCGCCGCTCTCGAAGCCAAGAAGTTAGTCATCAAGTCGATACAAAGAACCGGTGTGGAAACCGCCCTTGAGAACGCCGTTTCCGTCTTCACCATTGAGAACGACGACATCAAAGGCCGCATCATCGGACGTGAGGGACGCAACATCCGTGCCCTTGAGAACCTCACCGGCGTGGACGTCATCATCGACGACTCCCCCGACACCATCCTCCTCTCCAGCTTCGACCCCGTGCGCCGCGAAATCGCCCGCCGCTCGCTCGAAAAGCTGGTGTCCGACGGCCGTATCCACCCCGCCCGTATCGAAGAGGTGGTCGCCAAAACCAAGAAACAGATCGAACAAGAGATCAACGAGACCGGTAAACGCACCTGCATCGACCTCGGCATCCACAACATCAGCCACGAACTGATGCGTATGGTGGGTAAGATGCGCTACCGTTCCTCCTACGGCCAGAACCTTTTGCAGCACTCAAAGGAGGTGGCCAACCTCTGCGCCACCATGGCTGCAGAGCTCGGCCTCAACCCGAAACTGGCCAAACGCGCCGGTCTTCTGCACGACATCGGCAAGGTGCCGGACACCGAGCCCGAACTGCCGCACGCACTCTTCGGCGCCCAGCTGGCCGAACAGTACAAGGAGAAACCCGAAATTGTGAACGCTATCGGCGCCCACCACGACGAAATGGAGATGACCAACCTCATCTCTCCGCTCGTGCAGGTGTGCGACGCCATCTCCGGCGCACGTCCCGGCGCACGCCGCGAAGTGGTCGAGGCCTACATGAAGCGCCTCAACGACCTTGAAACCCTCGCCCTCTCCTATCCCGGCGTCGTCAAGACCTTCGCCATCCAGGCCGGCCGCGAACTGCGCGTCATCGTGGGTGCCGAAAAAGTCACCGACGAACAGGCCGACAAGATCTCGTTCGACCTCTCCAAGAAAATCCAGAATGAGATGACCTATCCGGGCCAGATCAAGATCACCGTCATCCGCGAAACACGCTCGGTGAACTATGCACGGTAATTTATGTTTTTTTCATACCTTTGCCGCCGTTAAAATAAAGCATCATGAGCGCCGATACGAACAACCAACAACAGCCGAAACCGCATCGTAGGTTTTACAACAAATGGCTTTACAGCCTCGGACTGGTAGTACTGTCCTGCGCCTACATTTTCCTGCTTTCCGACAGCAACATAAGCCGTCATCGGCTGCTGAACCGTGAAACGAAAAAATTGGAGCACGAGATTGCCAAGGTGGAGAATCTCACCAAGAACGACTACACCTACGAGGAGATCAGCAAGAATCCGAAACGGTTGGAGCAGTACGTGCGGGAGAATATGAATATGCAGCGGCCGGAGGAGGATGTTTTCGTCATCGAATACAAATGAACCTACTGATTGTCAATGGTGTCAATTTGTCCCTGCTGGGCAGCCGTGAAACGGATATCTACGGCTGCACGCGGTTTGAGGATTATCTGGCCTCGTTGCGTTCAAAGTACCTCGAGGTGCACATTGACTATCTCCAGACCGACAAAGTGGACGAGATAGCCGCGGCCATCACGGGCGCAAAGGGTGTGGACGGCATCATCCTCAACCCCGGTGCCTATACGCACACGTCCATCGTCATCGCCGATGCCATCAAGGCGGTGCCGGTGCGGGTGGTGGAGGTGCACATCTCCAACCTGTTCGGGCGGGAGCAGTTCCGCCGCCACTCCTTTATCGCTCCGGCGTGCGCGGGCTCCATCTCCGGCTTCGGACTCAAAGGCTACGAACTGGCACTTTTGTCGTTCCTCCATTAAACCACCTAAATTATCAAAGTCTAAAGAACCACTTTTTTTTGCAAAACCCAAAAAAACAACGATATGAAAAAATTAGCTTGCTTCACCCTGATTGCGCTTCTGTTCGCCTCTTTCTCCCTGCAGGCACAGGACGCTCCCAAGAAAGAGAAGAAATCAAAGGCCAAAGTTGCCGAAATCACCTTTGAATCCCTGGAACATGATTACGGCAGCATCTACAAAGGCGACAACGGCGAATGCGAATTCGTCTTCAAAAACACGGGCAAGGCTCCTCTCCAAATCACCAATGCCCGTGCGTCTTGCGGCTGCACCGTTCCCTCGTGGCCGCGTGACCCCATCGCTCCGGGCAAAAAATCCGTCATCAAAGTCAAGTACGACACCAACCGTTTGGGCACCATCAACAAATCCATCACGGTGACGTCAAACGCCGTCAACAACAGTGTCGTCCTGCACATCAAGGGCAGCATCAGCGAAAAGCCCGCCGAGTCCGTCCCTGCGCAGGAAGCCCCGATGATGAAGGCCAATTAAAACAATCTGTAGAGACGCGCCACGGCACGTCTCTACAATAAAACCTATTATGTCATGAAACGTATAATTATTGTTGCGATTGCAATATTGATGATGGGTGGCGCATTTGCGCAGACTACAAAAGCCACGGCAAAAGCGCCGGCCAACACTGGAAAGGCCACCGTCACCACCACTTCCACGGCGAAACCGGCAACGTCCGCCAATATCACAGGTGCCGAAATCTCGTTTGAGAAGAAGACCATCGACTACGGCACGTTGAAAGTCGGGGACGTACGCACGGTGGAGATGGTGTACACCAACGTGGGCAAGAAGCCCTTGCTGCTGGAGAATGTCACCACCAACTGCGACTGCACGGAGGTGGAGTGGTCACGCAAGCCGCTGATGCCCGGCAAGTCGGATGTCATCAAAGTAACTTATACGGCAAAGAATCCGGGACTCATCAGCAAGTGGGTCACGGTGATGTCGAACGCGGAGACCGACCGGGTCATCTTGAAGACTTCGGGCAAGGTCGAAGAAAAATAAATCCATTGGGGTCGTTTGGTTTTGACAGCATGTATGTGGATTTGTAAGCACGTCGGAGGTTGTGAGACGGTTCCGTTAAAAACTAACTCTCTTAGCCAATAAATGGCAACAACTATGCTTTCGCTGCCTAATCGCGGCGAATTCCGGAGCCCGGACCAGGTCCGAGGCACTGGATGCTTCCCCGGAAGCCCCCGCCGCCCGGCGTCCGGTCAGAAGTATCATAAAAGGACGGATAGCGAGCGCAGGCTTCGATGCGTGAGCGAAGTTCAGAAGATAAGCGCGGGGTTGGTTGGTCCCGTACCTGCCACGCGCCGACAAGCAAACGGAGACTAAACGTGTAGAAAGCATCTTTGCAGCAAGTTTGGACGGGGGTTCGACTCCCCCCGGCTCCACAGAAAAAGGCTTCCAAATGGAAGCCTTTTTCTTATTCTGCCATAATTATGGTTATTTCAAGTTTCCGTCCGTCCTCTTCATCTTCACTAGAAACACCACAAGCGCCACCACGGTGATGACCGCTCCGATGGCGTAGCCTGCCGGACGGGGGATCACCGAGCCTAAACCGCCGTCGGCGGCCTTTGCTACAAAAAGGAAACACCCCGTCACCATGGTCATAAACAAAGCAGGGAGGAGGGTGATAAGATACCAAAGTTTGCCTTTGTTCTTTTGCAGATAAACCGTGATAGCCCAAAGGGTTACGGTTGCAAGCAGCTGATTGGCCCAGGCGAAATAACGCCAGATGAGCTGGAATCCCTGCGCATCGGAAATGCTATATACAAGGATGAGCGCGGTGACAGCAAACATGGGGATGGCCACAATCAGTCGGTTACGAATGGGCTTTTGGTCAAAGTGCAGAAAGTCGGCGATGATGAGTCGGGCGGAACGCAGGGCCGTGTCGCCCGAAGTGACTGCCGCACTGATGACACCGAGGATGGTGATGGTGGCGATGACGGGAGCGAACCACGTATTGGCAATGACGCCTACGATGGCGGCGCCGCTCTTGCCGGTCACATCCACCACGCTGTCGGGACCGAAGAAGTAGGCCGCTGCCGCCGCCCAAATGAGGGCAACGATGCCTTCGGTGATCATGGCGCCGTAGAAAATCGGCCGCCCCTGCCGCTCGTTCACCATGCAGCGTGCCATCAGCGGCGATTGCGTGGCGTGGAAGCCCGAAATCGCGCCGCACGCGATGGAGATGAACATCATCGGGAAGATGGGATTGTTGGGCGCGTCGGGATGGCGGTTCTGCAGGCCGCTCCACAGTTCAGGAATCTCAGGTTTATAGAGTATGAACGCCACAACGATGGCCACTGCCATGCCGAGCAGCAGAATCCCAAAGACAGGATAAATCTTGCCAATCAGTTTGTCGATGGGTAACAATGTGGCTATCAGGTAATAGGCAAGGATGATGCCAATCCAGATGTAGGGGTTCCAGCCTTGCGTGAAGTGTGCGTTGATAAGGGTGGCGGGAGTGCTGACAAACACCACACCTACCAGTATCATCAGGATAATGGTGAAGCCCCGCATCACCTGCTTGGCACCATTGCCAAGATAGGTGCCGTGTATTTCGGGCAGACTGCATCCCTTGTCGCGCAGAGAGATCATGCCTGCCAGGTAGTCGTGCACCGCACCGGCGAAGATGGAACCTAAGACGATCCACAGGAACGACGCCGTGCCGAACTGTGCGCCCATGATGGCTCCGATGATGGGACCCACACCGGCAATGTTCAGGAACTGGATGAGGAAGATACGCCACGGTTTCATCGGCACATAGTCCACGCCATCGGCCATGGTCACCGCCGCGGTCTGGCGCTCGGGGTCAATGCCAAATATCTTCTCTACAAGACGGCCATACAGAAAATAGCCAGCCACCAGTAGCACAATTGCAAGAATAAAAGTAATCATATACGTCTTTATTTTGAAAACGGGTGCAAAGGTACGACAAAGTTGCCAAACTTTGTCGTACCTTTGCCGCCCAATTATTAGATATTATTGTATGAAAAAAATCATCCCTCTTTTCGCTGTGCTGCTGCTTTTCGGATTCGCACGCGCACAGAACGTGAACTGCTATCGTGTCTATCTGCACGACAAGGAGAACACCCCATACAGCATTGAACAGCCTCGGGATTTCCTGTCACAAAGGTGTCTGGACAAACGCGCCCGCTACGAAATCCCCGTCACAGAGGAGGATCTGCCGGTCAACCCCGCCTATCTGCACGAGATCGGGCAGGCCAGTCCGCAGCTGCGGGTACTCGCCACATCGCGGTGGCTGAACACAGCCGTCGTCTGTTGCCCCGACACCGTGCGTATGGGCTATGTACGGAATCTTCCGTTCGTGGACAGCGTAAAAGCGGTGGGCTACTACGACAATTTTGAAAATCCGAACGCCTCGGAGTGTATTGTGCCGGATCTCACCAATTATGGCAGTGATACAATGATTTATGGAGAAGGGTACGGACAGATTGCCCTCCACAACGGGCACCTGCTCCATGCCGAGGGCTTCCACGGCGAGGGGATGCTGATTGCGATGCTGGATGCCGGCTGGATCGGTTTCGACCAAAGCCCGATGTTCACGAACCTATACGACAACGGGCAGATATGGGGGACCTACAATTTTGTTCCCGGAATGGACAACGTTTACTCCAAACACGGACACGGGACCTCCTGCTCCTCCATCATTCTGAGCAGCTTTTACGGCGATTACGACACGCTAGTCGGCACGGCGCCGGCTGCCAACATGGTATTTATCCGCACCGAAGACCCGCTGTCGGAGCAGCTGATCGAGGAGGACTTCTGGGTGGCTGGCGCGGAATTGGCCGACAGCCTCGGCGCGGATGTCATCACGGCGTCGTTGGGCTACACCCGGTTCGACGACACCACCTTCGTGTTCGATTACAGCAGCTGCGACGGGCGGACGAGTGTGGCCTCTTTGGCAGCGACAATGGCGGCACACAAAGGAATGATTGTCTGCGTAGCGGCGGGCAACGACGGGGAAAACGAATGGCACAAGCTGAGCCGTCCGAGCGATGCCGAGGACATCCTGTGCGTGGGAGCCGTCAACGTGGACAGCCTGTATGCTCCCTTCAGCAGCTGCGGCCCGAGCTACGACGGTCGCGTGAAACCGGACGTGGTCTCGTGCGGCTGGGATTGCTACATGGTTTACACAGGTACATACTACGATAATAACGCCAACAACAATCTGTACAGCTACATTTCTACCGGCAACGGCACCTCTTGCGCCACGCCCACGTTGGCTGGACTGGCCGCCTGTCTGTGGCAGGCGCTGCCGGAACTCACTTCGTTGGAAGTCATGCAGCTCATCCGTGAGGCAGGTCACCAGTATGAAATGCCCGACACCTCGATGGGGTACGGCATTCCCGACTTCTACCGCATCTTCGTGGAGAACTATGTCACCGACACCACCGACACGACAGGCATTGCCGCAATGCAAATCATCCGCAACGAACTGAACATCTATCCGAACCCCGTCGGTGACCGTCTTACCATTGAAAATACCGGCGAACAGAATCATACAATATATATATATGACCTTTCCGGCAAAATGATCGACAGTACGGAAGTCAACGCAGGAGAGACCACGGTGATGGATGCGACAAAATGGTCGGCAGGCATCTACCTTTTGCAGGCCAATAGCGGGAAAGGGCGGCCGGAAACCGTCAAAATCATCCGTCATTAACGCTTTTTCAAATGAAAATGCAAGAAAACACATGCAAAAATCAAACTACAACACATTGAATGATAATGAAATGGGTATTTTTTCAAAAAAAGTTCAAAACAATGTTGTAATTAAAAAAAATAGTGTATTTTTGCGGTCTCAAAAGTGGATGGAATACAACCTCCGCCAGAGAGACAAAAAGCTGTTGTAGCTCAGTGGTAGAGCACTTCCTTGGTAAGGAAGGGGTCGCGAGTTCAACTCTCGCCAATAGCTCTCTTTTTTTGTGTATAGTGTAAAAGAAGAATTATTAACGCATTAAAATTATAAGAAATGGCAAAAGAACATTACGAACGTACAAAACCCCACGTAAACGTGGGTACTATCGGTCACATCGACCACGGTAAAACCACCCTTACCGCCGCTATCACCAAGGTTTTGGCAGAGGCTGGTCTTTCCGAAGTCAGATCTTTCGACTCTATCGATAACGCTCCCGAGGAAAAAGAGCGTGGTATCACCATTAACACCGCTCACGTTGAGTATCAGACGGAGACCCGTCACTATGCTCACGTTGACTGCCCCGGTCACGCTGACTACATCAAGAACATGGTAACTGGTGCCGCTCAGATGGACGGTGCTATCCTCGTTGTGGCTGCCACCGACGGTGCCATGCCCCAGACCCGTGAGCACATCCTTCTGGCCAAGCAGGTCGGTGTTCCGAGAATGGTTGTTTTCATGAACAAGGTTGACATGGTGGATGACCCCGAACTGCTCGACCTCGTTGAAATGGATATCCGCGACCTCCTCAACTTCTACGGTTTCGATGGTGACAACACTCCCGTCATCCGCGGTTCCGCTCTTGGTGGATTGAACGGCGACCCGAAGTGGGTTCCCTCCATCATGGAACTGATGAACGCTGTTGACGAATGGATTCCGCTGCCGCAGCGCGACAAAGATAAAGACTTCTTGATGCCTGTCGAGGACGTCTTCTCCATCACCGGTCGTGGTACCGTTGCTACCGGCCGTATCGAAACGGGTGTCGTCAACACTGGCGATCCGGTTGACATCATCGGTATGGGTGCTGAAAAACTGAAATCCACTGTTACGGGTGTCGAGATGTTCCGCAAGATCCTTGACACGGGTGAAGCTGGTGATAACGTCGGTTTGCTCCTCCGCGGTATCGACAAGGACGAAATCCGCCGTGGTATGGTTATCGCGAAACCCGGTTCCATTAAGCCCCACAAAGAATTCAAGGCTGAGGTTTACATCCTGAAGAAAGAAGAAGGTGGTCGTCACACTCCTTTCAAAAACAACTACCGCCCGCAGTTCTACTTCCGTACCACTGACGTTACCGGTGAAATTCACCTGCCGGATGGCGTAGAAATGGTTATGCCTGGTGATAACATCACCATCAAGGTCAACCTGCTCTCCGAAATCGCTATCAACCTCAACCTCCGCTTCGCTATCCGCGAAGGTGGTCGTACCGTTGGTGCAGGTCAGGTGACTGAAATTTTGGACTAATCATCTAATCTTTCAATACTTTGAACGGACAAGCTAACCACTTGTCCGTTCTTTTAGGGGAATAGTTTAAGGGCAGAATAGTGGTCTCCAAAACCATTGATGGGAGTTCGAATCTCTCTTCCCCTGCAAAAAAAAAGCAAGCGAATGATTCGCTTGCTTTTTTTTTCAATTCCCTGCGGGAACTGCCATCATCCGCGGCTCCGATAGAATAGCGTACAATCCGTCTCCGGCCGGAAAACCTCGGCAGCGAGACGACGGATCTGCGCCTCTGTCACCGCACGATAGGCTTCGTCGTCATGGGCAAAGTCCTCGGCACGACTAATGCTTTCACTGACAGCCAAAATGGAGGTTCGGCTCGACAGCTTGATTTCATTGTTCAACAGCACCGACTCATTCTTGTTCTTCACCTTTTGCAAGTCGTGTGGCAATTCTGCACCGAACCGGAAGTCACGGTACAGGTACTGATCAATCTGTTCGTTGGCATCGTCTACGTCCACACCCTCGGCGGGACGGCCCACCAGCGCAAAAATACCGGGGCCTGCCGTTCCGCTCACCGTAACTGATATATCCGTAAACAGCTGTTTTTCAAGCACAAATTTCTGGTAGAGATAGGAAGACTGGCCGCTGCTGAAAAGATCGGACATAAGATCGTATGCATAGAAGTCGGGATGAAGGCGCGGGGGCATTTTCCACCCTTTCAGCAGCATCGGATACGGGACATCGCGATCCACCGAAAGCCGCCGGGCTTTCACCTGGACAGGTTCTTCCGGGAATTTCTTCTCTGCACAACCACCCGCAGGGATGTCGCCGAACCACTTCTCCGCCAATTTCACCACTTCATCGAAACGGACGTTGCCACCCACCACCAGCACCGCATTGTCAGGCCGGTAGAACCGATAGAAAAAATCACGCATCACATCCATCGTAACATTTTCAATATGCGAAATCTCCTTCCCTATCGGCATCCATTTATAGGGATATTCCTCAAAAACAAAGTCATTGAACATTCCCCACATATCTCCATAAGGACGGTTGAGCGATGTCTCCTTGAATTCTTCAATCACAACCTGTTTTTGCACGTCCAGACTCTCCTGCTGGAAAGCCAATTCCATCATGCGGTCCGACTCAATCCATAGCGCCGTTTCCAAATTGCTGGAAGGCAAAACTATATAATAATGCGTGTGGTCCTGCGAGGTATAGGCATTGTTATACGCCCCGATCTTCTGCAACGGCGTATCATAATCAGGCACATTTTTGGAACCACAGAACATAAAATGCTCAAAAAGATGCGCAATGCCGGTCTGCTGCGGGTCTTCATCGCGTGAACCGACATTATAAAGCACATTCACTGCAGCCAACGGCGTAGAAAAGTCCTCATGAACAAGAAGCCGGAGACCGTTTTTCAGCTGATATCGGTGGAAAGGAATCATTTTGAGTAGATAAGAAAAAGTTAGTCAAGTGGCTTTGTTACAATGAAAGAGTAATTGCGAGCGATTTTCCCTCGGAAAAGCCACACAATATAGTAATAAACAGCAATGCTTCCAAGAGACACAAGCGAAGCTATCAACTCATTGTTTGTCAAATAATTAATCAGAATAAAAAGAGCAAACATCAGTATAAACGGAAGGAGGAAGCATAGTATCACGGCTTTCATCGCCAGCCTCTCCTGAAGTTCGACATTCACCTTATCGCCCACCGCCAATGGAAGGCGATACACATTTTCCGCCTCCACCTGTTTGTCGCGTGTGTCCAAGGAGGAGCAAAGGTGTCGGGCGTGACAGCCGGCGCAGGCGGAAGACACCGTCATTTTCACCACAACCTTTTCTCCATCAACAGATTGCACAATTCCTTCATGACTGACAACGTCGTTATTCTTTTGCATAATCGGGTCTTTTGTTCAATTCAGCATCAATCAAGGCAGCTGCCTCATAGTTTTCGGTTTCGACGGCCCGGCGGAGCAGTTCCGTCAGTTCATCCACCGTATAGAGCGAAAAATCCGTCACTTCCGAGAGTCTGTCCGTTTCATCATCTTCCTCATCCCCAACAGGTTCCAGCATCACTTCGTCATCAGGGTCAGAAAAGTGACGGTGCGGCTGACCGATGGGGCCCTCCTTGGTGTAGCCGGCAACAGCAAAGATAGAAGAAAGCGTGCAGATGGGCGCCCCCGCTTTCAGCGCAAGCACCACGGCATCGGAAACCCGGGAGTCAAGTTTCAACACTTTCCCGTTTTGGAGCAAATGGATATGAACATAGAAGATGCCGTCGCGGTAATCGTCAATCAGCACCTTTTCAATAAAGCAATCGGTTTTTTCACAAAGTTGAAGCAGCAGGTCGTGCGCGAACGGCCGCTTCATCGCAATGTGGTTCTGTTCAATGACAATCAGACGCCCTTCCGGCAGTCCGATGATGACGGGCAGGAAACGGTCGCCATTTTTCTCTTTCAGTATCAGATTGAAGGCCTCACCCTGTGTCTGCGGGGCAAGGTTGGCGACCTCCAGTTCAATTTCTTCCATAGTCGGTTCCGATTTAGGGTGCAAAAATACAACATTAGTTGGAAAGTTCACAAAGTTCATAAAGTTTATCAACTTCCTACGGCAAGGAATGTGGGAATGTTGTATTTTTGCCGCTCCAAAAACAGAGTATGATTCCTTTTTCCCCACCCCGCATTGACGAAGCCACCGTGGCAGAAGTGACGGCGGCGCTCACCTCCGGCTGGATTACGACCGGCCCGCGTGTCAAGAAACTTGAAGAACAGCTTGCCGCCTACTGCGGCATCCACAACGTACTGTGTGTCAGTTCCAACTCTGCCGGTCTGGAGTTGATGCTCCGCTGGTTCGGTGTCGGAGCGGGCGACGAAGTGATTGTGCCCGCCTACACCTACTGCGCCACGGCCAACGTGGTGGTACACTGCGGTGCCAAGCCGGTGCTGGTGGACGTGGACGACAACTTCTGCATCGACATCGAAGCCGTGCGCCGCGCCATCACGCCCCGCACCAAGGTCATCATGCCGGTCGATCTCGGCGGGCTGCCCTGCGACTACGACGAACTCAATGCCCTCGTTCGGGAACCCTGTGTTACGGCGCAGTTCACGCCCCGCACCGACGAGCAACGTCAACTTGGCCGCATCCTCGTCCTCGCCGATGCCGCCCACTCCATCGGAGCCCAATACAAGGGAAAAGCCGCCGGCAGCCTCACCGACCTCAGCGTCTTCTCGTTCCACGCCGTCAAGAACCTGACCACGGCGGAAGGCGGAGCCATCTGCCTCAACCTGCCGGAACCTTTCGACAACGAACAGCTATACAAACGGTTGCGTGTCATGTCCCTGCACGGACAAAGCAAGGATGCCCTCGCCAAAACCCAAATCGGGGGCTGGCGCTACGACGTCACCGAAGCCGGCTTCAAGTGCAACATGACCGACGTGCTCGCCGCCATCGGCCTCGTGGAACTGCAACGGTATGACACCGAAAATATTCCGAAACGCAAATGGATTTTCGACACCTACTCGGAAGCCTTCGCAAAATACCCTCAGTTCAAAGTTCCCGTTTACGAAACAGCTGACAAGACTTCATCCTATCACCTTTATTTATTGAGAATCAACAATATAATAGAAGAAGAAAGAGATAAAATCATACAAAGAATCTCCGAGCAGGAGGTATCCGTGAACGTGCATTACCTTCCCCTTCCAATGCTAAGTTTCTATAAAAATGAAGGTTACGACATTGGAAACTATCCTGTCACCTACCGCAACTACGCCTGCGAAATCACCCTGCCCGTCTATTACGACCTGACAAAGGAACAGGTGGAGACCGTCATACAAGCCGTCATCAACGCGGTTGTTCAAAAATAAATTTTGGAAAAATTTCCAAATTTCCAATTATTTATAGTACCTTTGTAGCCTCAAATTAGGTTATTATAACATTTTGAAATAGAATATATTACTATGGCAAACAAAGAAAAGTCACCGCAAGATTCCCAGAATCGCAACAAACGGATCAAGGTGGCGCTCCTTTGCATTTCGGCAGTTCTGATATTTGTCATCGGGGCCAACTTCCTGAAAGGCATCAACATCTTCCACAAAAAAACCTACTACTATTGTGTGATGGACAATGCCACCAACATTCAGCAAAATACGGCGGTGATGTTGGCAGGCTACAAAATCGGCCAGGTGCAATCCACCAAACTGATAAGCACCTGCCCCCCGCGCATTTGCGCCACCATCATGCTTTCTGAAAAAGTCGATATCCCCAATGATTCACGGTTTGAAAGCATGTCGCCAGGTCTTCTTAGCAGTCAGGTGCTAAGCCTGGAAATGGGCGTTTCCCGCACCTTCTACCACAACGGCGATACACTGCCTTTCTCGGTGAAAGCCGGTATGCTGGACGGCATCGACGAAATGAAAGGACAGATTTCCAATGTGTTGGCATCCGTTGACACCATCGGAATGGAGTTGAAAGACATTCTCCACAAAGAGGGCGGCGGCGAAGACCTGAAGGGCATTCTTGCCAACGTGGAAGACGCGACCGCGCACCTCAACAACATCCTCGGCCAAAACGAAACCAAGGTCGGCCACCTTGTCACATCCCTCGAACGGTTCGGCAAGACGTTGGACGAGGCATCACCGCAGCTCACCAACATCCTTGATAATTTCGACAAGATCAGCGACACCATCGCCAAAGCCGACATCGCCGCCGTCATCACCAATGCGAACAAGACCATCAAAGAGGTGGAAACCCTTGTCGCTAAAGTCAATAGCGGCGAAGGGACCGTCGGCAACCTCGTCAGCGACGATGCCATCGCCAAGAAAGTGGACGATACCGTCAACAGCCTCAATGAGCTGCTGAAAGACTTGAAAGCGCACCCGAAACGCTACGTCCATTTCTCGCTTTTCGGGAAAAAAGACAAAGCGGACAAGAAGTAAATTGAAAATTGAAAATTGAAAACGGAAAATTGAAAACTAAAAAATAAAAATACCTATGGATAATATTGTAGAAGGAAAGATCATCCAGAAATTGGAAGTGGAAAGCGGCCAGAGCGCCCGCGGTCCTTGGCAGAAACAGAATTTCATCATTGAAACAGTGGATTCCCAATTCCCGAGAAAGGTTTGTATCGGATTGTGGACCAACCAGATACCGATTCTCCAATCCTATCAGATCGGGGACATGATCCGCGCCTACATCAACATTGAGTCACGCGAGTTCAACGGAAGATGGTACACCGACATCCGTGCATGGAAGCTGGAGAACCCCGCACAGGCACCAATGCCGCAGCAGGGGATGCCTTACGGACAGCCGATGGCACAACCCGGAATGGCCTACGCCCAACCGATGCAGCAACCGATGCAACAGCCGCAGTATCAGCAGCCCCAATACCAACAGCCGCAGCAATACCAGCAGCCCCAGCCGGCTCCGCAACCCGCACCGCAACCTACTTTCAACGCCCCCGGCGCCAACCTTCCGGAAGACGGCAGCGACCTCCCGTTCTAACTGAAAAGCCATGCACGGTGTAGCCAACCTTTCCGTGATCCCGATGCGCGCGGAACCGTCCGAAAGAGCCGAGATGGTTTCGCAGCTCCTTTTCGGAGATGCCTATTCAGTCGTGGACGAGAACGACAACTGGCTTAAAATCAGCACTTGCGACTGCAGCTATGAAGGATGGATCAACCGCAAGAACCACAACCCGCTGCACGAAAAGGACGTGGAGGACTATCTCGCCGCGCCCAAATACATCGTCCGCGACTATCTGATGTTCATCAAGACATTTGAAACCAACGTCGCATTCCCCATCTTCATCGGGGCCTCGTTTCCCTATCCAAAGGACGGGATTCTGATTCTGGGGAACTCCATTTTTATGGTGGAAACGCCCAAGGAGGAAGAATTCCAACCGGTCGCCGGCTACTCTGAGAAACAGGTACGGCTGATGCAGTTCGCCGCCCGCTACCTGCAAAGTCCTTATTTGTGGGGCGGCCGCACACCCGCCGGTATCGACTGCTCCGGTTTCACCCAGATGGTCTATAAGAGCATCGGTGTCACCCTACCCCGCGATGCCTCCCAGCAGGTGCTGTGCGGCACAACGGTCGATTTTGTGCAGGAGGCCCGCACCGGCGACCTCGCCTTTTTCCAGAACGACGCAGGCTACATCGTCCACGTCGGGCTTGTCTGCGACCACGGCCGCATCCTCCATTCCAGCGGCCGCGTGCGCATCGACACCCTCGACGACACAGGCATTTATAGCACCGAATACAAAAAATACACCCATAATCTCAGAATTATCAAGCGGTTGATAGACTAATGAATGGTCAAAAAGTACATCTCCGGGCCGTGGAGCCCTCCGACCTTCCCCTCCTCTACGAGTGGGAAAACGACGTGGACAACTGGGAGGTGAGCCACACGATGGAGCCGTACTCCAAGGCACTTTTGGAAAAGTTCATCGAGACCTCGGCACAAGGTTTGTACGGCAACCGACAGCAACGACTGATGGTGGTGGAGAATGGCACGGGCGCAACCGTCGGTGCCGTTGATATTTTCGACTTCGATCCGCAGAACCGGCGGGCGGGTATCGGCATTTTGGTTGACAAAAGACACCGGCAGAACGGATATGGACACGAGGCCGTCGAACTGACGAAAAAATACCTTTTTGAAACGGTCGGGCTCCACCAAATTTACTGCAACATAATGATTAACAATTCATTCAGTCTAAAATTATTCCAAAAAGCAGGTTTTGAGATCTGCGGATTGAAAAAAGAATGGCTGCTGACGAAGGATGGCTGGATGGACGAATATACCTTACAGATAATTAACAGAAAATCAATCCTGTAGAGACGCAAAATTTTGCGTCTCTACACGCCACCTAAAACAAAAGATATGGAAACCACCGGCAGAAAGCGCCCCTCTTGGGACGAGTATTTTATGGAAATCGCCAACGCGGTGAGCAGCCGCGCCACCTGTGACCGCGGGCGAAGCGGATGCGTCATTGTCCGTGACCGCCAGATTCTCGTGACGGGCTACGTCGGTTCGCCGAAGGGGCTGCCCCACTGCGACGAGGTGGGCCACCAGCTAAAGAAGACCATCCACGAGGACGGCAGTGTCACCGAACATTGCGTGCGCACCGTCCACGCCGAGCAGAATGCCATCTGCCAAGCGGCAAAACTAGGTATTTCATTAAACAACAGCACTTTATACTGCCGAATGACCCCGTGCCGTGTCTGCGCCATGCTCATCATCAACTGCGGCATCACACGGGTGGTGTGCGAGAAAAAATACCACGCAGGTGCCGAATCGGAAGAAATGTTCCGAAAAGCAGGGGTTCAATTGGAGTTCTTCTCGGAGGAAATCCTTGAATACGGGCACTAATTCCCTGATTCCCAATTTATAAAAAAAGTTATAAACATCGGGCGAATTCCGCTTGGATGATAGTATCTTTGCATCGTTACAAAAGTTAATATTGACACAATATTAAAAGAAGGACTAAAATCCTAAGACGGCGTATTACGAACAAACAAACGCCTATCATCATACTTTATCGTAATAAAAAACGTCGTCTTTCTACATATATAAAATACTAAATTTTAGCAAACTTTTAAACGATGGATGAAGCGCTACTGCACTATTTCTGGAGAAACAGGATCTTTGCCACAGTGCCTTTGAGAACGACCGACGGACGAGAGCTGCGGATTCTGCGCAGAGGGAATCCGCACCAGGACGCCGGGCCGGACTTCAAGCAGGCACTGATCAAGGTGGACGGCCTCACATGGGCAGGCGATGTGGAAATCCACGTCCGTGCCTCCGACTGGATGCGGCACGGGCACCAGAACGACGAGAAGTATGGCAGCATCGTCCTGCACGTGGTGTACGAGGAGGATGTCGGGCTAAGCCTCCCCTGCCCCACTCTGGAGCTGAAGCCGTACATCCCTCCGGAGGTGATTGCGGAGTACGAAAAGCTGTCGCGCAGTATGGAGTTGCTGCCGTGCCGGTCATTCCTGCCTTCAGTGACACCGATCCAGTTCACGGAATTGCTGTCGCGGCTGGCAGCCGAACGGTATGAACGGCGGGAACAGGAGGTTTTCGGCACCCTCCGCAATTGTTACGACAGCTGGCACGAAGCTGTTTTCCGACACTTTGTCCTGAATTTCGGATTCCGTACCAACGCCACGGCTTTCGAGCTGCTGTCCCGTAGCCTGCCCTACAAGTACGTGCTGAAGCACAAGGACTCGCGGCTGCAGGTCTATGCGCTGGTGTTCGGGCAGGCCGGAATGTTGGAGGCCGAACGGACGGGCGAACTGGAGAACGATACCTACTACCGAATGCTACAAGACGAGTACCGATACCTGCGGTATAAGTATGGGCTATCATCCATCCCGGTGAAGACGTGGAACCTGCTGCGTCTGCGGCCCCAGAACTTCCCGTGCGTGCGGCTGGCACAGCTCAGCGAATGTCTCTACCGCATTCCAGACCTGATGGAGCAGATTCTTCATTGTGGAAAGGTGGAGTCTCTGGCACACATCTCCGGATTTACGCCCAACGAGTATTGGGAAACGCACCGACACTTCGGACGGAGCAGTCCACCGCACTCCTGCCAGATTGGAGAACAAACGGTCAACCTACTGGTCATCAACACCGTGGTACCTATTCGCCTCGCTCACGCCTCATTCAACGGCGATAGTACAATGAAGGAGGATGTCTTCTCGCTGTTGGAGGAAGTTGGCTTCGAGAACAACGTCATCACCCGACAGTATGTGAAAGCCGGTTTCCCTAATGGGAGCGCCCTCCACTCGCAGGGTATCCTCGAATTGCATAGACAATACTGTCTCCCGAAACAGTGTCTGCGCTGCGACATCGGCTGCCTGATTTTGAAACGGAAAAATTCCGAAAAGCAACAGTTTACCGCGTCTTGAACCCTGAGAAAACGCAATTACACTTTTCATCCTATTGAAAATCCATGGACATCCCACATGGTATGATTCATAATAAGCAACCATAAATCAGAGGAAGTAGCCTCTGGAACTTTGAAGACAATTTTAAAAGATGCTGGTGTTATTAAATAACAAATAATGGAAAAGAGAGTTGCAAAAGCACACGTCGAATGTAACAAACAAGGATGGTTTTCGGTTCACACGGAGGAGGAGTTCCCTTCGGCTTTTTTGGTGAGGGTTGCAGTGCAGAAGAGGCCATGAAAGATTTCCTCAACGTATTTGAAGCTATGCGAGAGGAATATTTTCAAAATACCCGGGAAAACATAGATGCCGAATTCGAGTTTGTCTATGATGCCTCCGCATTTTTGCAAAAATACAAAGGCTTGCTAACACTTTCAGGCCTTTCACGAATGACCGGAATCAACAAGTCACAATTGTCACAATATGTCTGTGGCAGACGGCATCCTTCACCCAAAACCGGAGAAAAAATAAAACATTCGGCCAAACTGTTTGCACTGGAACTCGCCACCGCGATGGAATGACCGTTGCATCCTGCACATATACAGCCAACAAATCCCCAAAATGGTTCGCGCCAGCGAACCCAAATGCGAAAGTAGTGAGCAGAATCAAGAATGGTGAGCGCAGCGAACCAAATTTATTGTATCTTTGCCGCTCCTTTTTAATGTTTAACCAAAATTCAAAATCATTATGAAAATCAATTCTGAAATTCGGGCGGCAGCCCGCGAGGAATTACACGAAAACTGGACAAATCCCGTCCTCGCCACCTTAATCTATTTCGCCATCTCCGGCATCGTGAGTGCTATCCCCGTTGTCGGCGGACTGGTCAATCTGCTCGTCGTCATACCGATTTCTTTCGGTTTCTCCATCGCATTCCTTTTGTTCATCAGAGGGGATAAAGACAATGTCATTGAAAATATGTTCGGTGAACTCAAAAACTACGGACGTGCGTTGGGCGTGCCGCTCCTCACTGCCGTGTTCACTTTCCTTTGGACATTACTGTTCATCATTCCCGGAATCATCAAGGGCTACTCCTACGCGATGACCAACTTCATTGCCAAAGACCATCCGGAACTCGGCGCAAACGACTGCATCGAAGAGAGCATGAAGATGATGGACGGTCACAAGTGGGATCTCTTCCTTCTGGATCTCAGCTTCATCGGCTGGGCCCTGCTTTGCATCCTCACCCTTGGTATCGGTTTCCTTTGGCTGCAACCCTATATAATGACCTCCCACGCCATCTTCTACAAGGAACTCAAAGCCGAACTATATCCTGAGACAGAAGATGCTGATGCTACCGTTATCGGTGGAAACAACGGAACGGAATTTTCAGCCGAATTTGAAAACTAAGACCTAGAAAACAATAAGGTAGGAGGGAGACGGTTTGCCACGCACAAGCCTCCACCTTATAACGCCAACCTTTCCCTACGGATTTCCACATCCTCTATTGTATTGACCTTCTCTTTACAATAGGGGATTTTTAGTTTGATATAATTATCGGTGAATCCGAACATCTCACCGCCTTTCTTCTCCGCCTCCCACAAAACAGGACGCACATCCCCGACGTGCTGGTGGTAAAACTCCGTTTTCTTTTGTTCCGACAAGGCAATCAAGCGGTTGGTGCGATCCTTCTTCACTTGCGGCGGCACCTGACCGTCCATATCCGCAGCGATGGTGCCAGGGCGACGGGAGTAAGTAAACACGTGCAAATAACTGATGGGCAATGATTCCAGGAACGCAAGTCCCTCCGCGAACTCTTCCTCCGTTTCGGTCGGGAAGCCGGCGATGACATCGAGGGCAATGCAGGCATGCGGCATCACCTCCTTGACCTTCAGTACCTTGCTGGCGAAAAAATCACGTTGGTAACGGCGACGCATAAGTCCCAAGATACGGTCGTTGGGCGACTGCAACGGGATATGGAAGTGGGGCATCAGCACATTCGACTGCGCCGCCAAAGCAATGATTTCGTCGGTAAGCAGGTTCGGCTCGATGGAGGAGATGCGGATGCGAGTGTCGAAGCCGCGCCGTTCGATCGCAGCCAAAAGCTGGTAAAAGTCCGTGCCGCTCTTCCGTCCGAAGTCACCGAGGTTGACCCCCGTGAGATTGATTTCCTTGATACCGAGGTGGCAGATCCTTTCTATCTGTGCCACAACGTTTTCAATGGTGTCACTGCGGCTGTCGCCCCGTGCCTTCCACACGGTGCAGTAGGTGCAGTGGTAGTCGCAACCGTCCTGGATTTTGAGGAAGGAGCGGGTGCGGTCGTTGGACGAAAACGAGGTGAAAAACGCCGGTTTTTCCGGCAGCGTCTCCCCCTGAAGGTACGGCACCACTGACATCTTGTCCTCATTGCCGAAGGTGGCGACCACGCCCGGCCACTGCAGGATTTCCTGTGCACGCAGGGCGGCATAGCATCCAACCACCACAATCTTGGCATCGGGGCACTCGCGGTGCAGGTGCGCCACGAGGTTGCGGGCTTTCTTCTCCGCCACCGCCGTCACCGCGCAGCTGTTCACGATCAGGTACGCCGGATTGTCGCTGCGGACAAAGCCCGCCTCCGTCAGCCGCCGGGCGATTTCCGACGACTCACTGAAGTTCAGCTTACAACCAAGTGTCTGAATATCAAATGTTTTTATCTCAACCATCACCTATTGCAGCACAATCTTCCGATTGATTTTTTTCCCGTCAACAAGCGTTACAACAAAGACATACGTACCTTTGGCATAATCTTTTACAGAAATAGCATTTTGCATATCCAGTGCTATTTCAGCGACTTTCCTTCCCGTCAGATCGTAGATAGCGGCCTCTTGGACAAGCACGGGATCAAAGGAGGTTTCCACATTCAGCACCTCACTGGCGGGATTGGGGAAAACAGAGAGTTTCATTGCCTCATATTCGGCGGTGGAGAGCGTGTCGCCCGGACGCAAGTACTTGAAGGTAAGGCTGTCGCCACTCACCATCACATCATAAATCCGGATACCGCTGACATAGCCGTCGGAAAGGAAGGGCTTTGGGTTTGTGGCGTAATAGAACTCCGTACGTCCTTGAGCCTGCGTAAAATGCGCCTTGTTGACCTGGCCGTTTTCCGTGAGTGTCCCATTGGGACGGTAAACATAGATTTCATCCAAAACATCCTCACCGTTCCAGCTGGCATTGCCTCTGCCGTCAAATTCAGCATTGATACGGTAAACCAACAGGCCCGTCCCAGGAAGGGAGTTCTCAAAGTGGCTCGTTTTCTTGCGGTATTCCAACACAAAATACTCCATATCATTTTCAGATTCAATCCGGTAACAAATCCTGTCCGGCGTTTCGGAGCTGACCGGGAAAAGGGTGTAGCTCCCCGATTCGGTGATTTCCGGAATCTCATCAATCCAGCCGCCATACCGGTATTTCATGTAGGCTCCGGAATGTTGCGGGGTGCTTCCATTCTGCGCCATCAAATCCCACGACCCCACCGGCGCGAAACCAACAGAATCGCTGTAATGGTAGAGGTCGGGAGCGCCCAATGTGTGGAACATCTCGTGACAAAGCACGGAAACCGTGAAATAGGACGAATTATCACTGAGCTGGAAGTTGAAATTCCAGACCCGTTTCCCGTTGATGAACACCTCATCGGTATACAGGCACCACATGTGCGGCCACAACAGGTCCGACCAGTCCTCCACACCGCCCTTCACGACAAAACAGATATTGTCCACCACATCGTCATTGTCATGGTCAATATTCAGATCTTCAGGTATATACTCCCGAACAAAGTCAATTGCATTGGTCACCAGCGTCATCTCCCGTTCCGTGCGGGGGTAAATCCCGTTGTCAGGGTCATCCTCTCCGTAGCCATCGGGGTTGTCTTCCGACAGCTTGCAGTAATAATCCCGCGGGTGGCTGTCCTGATACGAGAGCACGGTCGTCCCTGAGGGGGTCGGCAGCAGGTGCGACTCCACCTCCAACTGGTTGTAGGAGGCTGCTTTATAGTAGCTTTTCAGCGAAAGTTCCTCAGGTGCATTGAACATATTGTAAAGGGCGACAGGACTTTGCCCAAACTCATCGTCATCGGCGAAACGGATGAAGACCACAAGGTTGTGGAGTTCGCCGTGATTGTCGCGGACAACGGGATCCGACCGTCGGGCAACGTTGGTCATGGCGGCGCGGCGAGCCTGCCACTCGGCGGCAGAAATCCGAACGCCCGGCACCAGTCCGACACTGCGCGGGGAGACCTTTCCCGCCACGAACAGACTTGGCACAACCTTCCCGTTTTCCTTCACCGCATAAACATAGTAGCCCGTCTGCGGGTTCTTCACGATGGTAAAGCCGTCGGCATCATGAAGGTAGTGGTAGTATTCATCCCCTGTGATCAAGCAGGCAAGCGTGTCGCCATTCGGCTGCTTAAGGGTATAAGGAAGGTTTGAAAAATAGGCGGCAGACAACGGCAACACCATCATCCACAATAAGATAAAAGAAAAAAAGATTTTTTTCATCCGATAGAATTTTGGGCTGCAAAGGTACAACAAAGTTTTTCAAGTTCATCAAGCGTGGTCGTTTATCACATTGAATATATCCGGTTTAAATGGGGAAATTTTTAAGCGTAGGAGAAAACATCATCCACAAAAAAAGTGTATATTTGCAACCTTTTTATAACAAGCCAAAAAATCACTTTTTATGAAAAAATTATTCCTTCTCCTTCTGACCTTTTTTGTGGTTGCAGGAGGTTACGCCCAACGAAACGGGGCTGCTGAAGTAAATTATCCTTCTGATTTACAAAAAATTGCAACCATCAAGTCCAAAGGAAGGATTTTGTTGATCAAGCCGGAACACCAAGTGCCGGCGGCACAGTTTTTCGGAAGCTATGCCAAAGAGCTGGGACTTTCCTCCGCAGAGGACATGGTTTTGCGCGACGAAACCGTCTCTCGCGGCACAAACAGGACCTACCGCTACGGGCAGACGTACCGCGGCGTTCCGATTGAGGGCGCAACGATGATCCTCCACGAAAAGGACGGCGTGGTAACCTACGCCAATGGTATGATTATCAAGGATTTTTACCGTCCATTCACCCCTATCGTGCAGCGTGAGGAGGCCATTGTCACCGCCATCCTCAACACCCGTGCCACGAAATATGCATGGGAGAACGAGAGCATGGAGCAGGATTTGAAAATGGTCCGCAACGACGAGAAAGCGACCTACTACCCCACCCCGCGCCTTGTCTTCTTCGACCCGGAATTCACCTCCGACGCCCGCAACTACCGCCTCGCCTACGAGGTGAACGTTTTCGCCATCGAGCCGCTTGAAAGCATCACCTACTACATTGATGCCACCACCGGCGAGGTGCTGAAGAGCGTAAAAAAAAATCAAAACATTAATGTAGAGGTCCAAGCGCAGACCCGCTACAACGGCGTCCAGACCATCACGGTTGACTCGGTAAGTCCCACGCAGTTTGTCCTCCGCGAGAACTCCCGCGGCCTCGGCAACGGAATCTACACCCGTTCTCTCAACAACAGCGGTTCCATGATCGACATCAATACCAACCAAGCCACCGACGTGGTGGAAACCGACAACTTCTTCGATACCGACAACGTGGCCAACGCCGCCCATTTCGGAGCCGAGAACACCTACGATTTCTACTACGAAAAGTTCGGCAGAAACAGCATCGACAACCAAGGCATGCGGCTGTTGAGCTACGTCCACCTCGGACAGAACGTGGAAAACGCGATGTGGTCGAACGGCGCGATGTTTTACGGCGACGGCACCGGCGGTTACCAGTTCACCTTCCTTTCCGTCTGCGGCCACGAAATCACCCACGGCCTTACGGAGAACACCGCCAACCTTTACTACGAGTATGAATCTGGTGCTTTGAACGAAGCTTTCAGTGACATGTTCGGCGCCTCCATTGCCTACTACGCCTCCGACACCTTGAAGTGGACCATCGGCGACGAACTCGGCTCCGCCTTCCGAGACATGTCGAACCCCAAGGCGTACCAGAACGCCGACACCTACCATGGCCAATACTGGGTGACGGGCAGCGACGACAACGGCGGTGTGCACAGCAACAGCGGCCCCGCCAACTACTGGTTCTATCTGCTTTGCGAAGGCGGCGAGGGCACCAATGACAAAGGTTCCTACTACAACGTCACCCCCATCGGCATCGACAAAGCCGACAGCATTGCCTTCTACACACTTACCGAGAATCTCACGGAAACCTCGGATTACCATGAGACTTACGAGCTTTCGCTCATCGTGGCCGCCGAACTCTACGGCGAATGTTCCCCTGAGCAGCTCACAGTCGCGGAAGCATGGTGGGCCATCGGCATTGGCTACAACTACTCCGACACCACCATTTACGTCACCGACATCCTCTCCCCCGCCACCGACTGCGCCCTCGGCAGCGAAGAAGCCGTCACACTGGGACTGCTGTACAACTCCTGCTCACAGCCGTTAGCCGCCGGCACCAACATTGAAATCCATGTTGTTTTAGACAATACCACCGAAATCACGGAAACCTATGTTGTCCCCGAAGAAATCGCTTCCGGCGAACCGTTTGAGGTTACATTGGGACAAACCCTCGACGTATCTGCACCGGGACAGCACAACCTCAAGGTTTTCGTCCGTCCCAGCTTCTCCGAAATCTACACCGACAGCATCATCAACTACAACTTCACCAATCTGGTTTACCAGAACACGGACGTCCATGTGGTGGACATTGTATCCCCTGTCTCCGCCTGCTTCCTTTCGGCTGAAACACCCATCACGGCACGCTTCACCTTCGATGTCTGCGACAGCATCGCCGCCGGCGACTCCGTGAGAGTGGGCTACCGCATCGACACCGACACCATCTACGAATACATCGTACTCGACCGCACGGTCACCCAGGAAGACACACTGGAATACACCTTCGCCACACTCGCCGACTTCTCACAGAACTACCGCACTACCCTCCGTGTTTACGCCCTCAACCCGGGCGACCTGGACGACAGCGACAACGCCAAAACCCAAATCGTCTTCAATCCCAAGCCGCTGAACCTGATTGAAACCGTCACCTTCAACGAGACAGATATGAAGGAGTACTTCTTCACTGAAAAAGGAGATTATGCCACCATCACCACCACCAGCTCGCTGAGCGGTTACACCGGCGGAAAACTCGTGAACATGAGCGGTGGAAACGCCATGGAGTACTATAACGACATTGAATTCCCCACAAACCTGGCAGACTGGTGGAACTACAACCGGAAAATGGACTCCCGCATCACCTTCTGTGCCGACGCCACCGACTACGCCGAACTGGGCATCCTGTTCGACCTGAAACAGACCTCCGGCAACGACATCTACCAGCAGATGCTGGGCAGCTACATTCCCGGCGGAATGAGCCTGCTGCGTTCAAGCATGATGCGTGTCCTCGTGGACGGGCAGCAAGTGAGCCAGGACTACATTCCCTCCACTTCCAGCAGCGACCCGTTCCAGCGCAGAGGGGTCAACCTGTGCAGCTTCATCGGCGGGAAACACACCATCACCTTCGAAGCCAAGTGCTTTGCCGGCGACCTCTACACCTTCACCCTTGACCATGTTTACCTCGACAACATCTCGCTCGTGGAAAACAACGGCATCAGCCACTACTCGGAAATAGCGCCCGACATCGCCGTCTATCCGAATCCCGCCTCCGACCATGTCACCATTCTGTTCGAAAACCTTGAAACCGCCGCAGAATACCAACTCTTCGACCTTTTCGGGAGAAATCTCATGAACGGGAAAATCGTGGAAGAAGAGACAAGCATTAATATCAGCTCCTTAGCCAACGGCATCTATCTTCTGAAAGTGGTAGAAGGGAACAAGACCGTCGGCACTGCCAAAATCATTAAAAACTGATTCCATGGCCCTGCGCATTGATTTGGAGGAGGTACTGAAAGCCAAGTCGCCGAAATGGTACAGGCGACTTCCCAAGTTTGTCATCCGATGGCTGAAAAAAACAATCCATCAGGATGACATGAACGACTTTCTGCTGTACCACAGCGACGACGCACCGCTGGATTTCGCCAACAATGTGGTAAAGATGCTGGGGGCACACTTGGAAGTGACCAACGAGGAAAAAGTCCCGAAAACAGGGCGCTACATCATCGTTTCCAACCACCCGCTCGGCGGCTTGGACGGGTTGTGCCACATCAGCCTCCTTTCGCGCTACCGTACCGACATCAAACTGCCCGTCAATGACTTGCTGATGAATGTGAAGCCGATGCACGGCATCTTCATCCCCATCAACAAGCATGGAAGCCTTGACCGCCATGCGGTGCAGGAGTTGAACGACACCTTTGCCTCCGACGACATCATCGTCTATTTCCCGGCGGGACTCTGCTCCCGGAAACAGAAAGGAGGTGTCATCCGTGACCTGGAATGGAAACCCACCATCGTCACCAAGGCGAAACAGTACCAGCGCGACATCATCCCCGCCTATTTTGAAGGGAAGAACAGCGATTTCTTCTACAATCTCGCCCGTTTCAGGAAAAAAATCGGAATCAAGTTCAACATCGAAATGCTCTACCTTGTGGACGAGATGTACCGACAAAAAGGCAATACTCTGACTGTAACATTTGGAGAACCAATATCATACAAAACCTTCACCGACGAGAAGAGCAATTCAGAGTGGGCTTCGTGGCTGAAGGAGCAAACCTATTCCCTGAAAGGATAACGGTATGGAAAACATCATCGAACCTATTGACCGGAAGATACTTGAAGCGGAACTGACCCCGGAACGCTTTCTTCGGAAAACCAATGCCGCCGACAACGACATCTATATGATCGACGCCCACAATGCGCCCAATGTGATGCTGGAGATCGGGCGGTTGCGTGAAATCACTTTCCGGGCAGCGGGCGGCGGAACCGGTAAGTCCGTTGACATCGACGAGTTCGACACCTGCGAAGTCCCGTTCAAGCAGCTGATTGTTTGGAACGACACGGACAAAGAGATTATCAGCTCATACCGTTTCATCCTCGGACGGGAGGTCCCGTTGGACGAGAACGGCTACCCCCACACCCCCTGCTCGGAACTGTTCCGGTTCTCCCCGACCTTCATCGAGAACCAATGGCAGAAAACCATCGAGTTGGGACGCAGTTTTGTGCAGCCCAAGTACCAAGCCACTAACGACTCTCGGCTCGGGCTCTTTTCCCTTGACAACATGTGGGACGGACTCGGCACCCTCGTCGTCGACTACCCTGACCAGGAGTATTTCTTTGGGAAAATGACGATGTACAATAGCTACAGTCGCGTGGCCCGCAACATGATCCTCAACTTCCTTGAAAAACACTTCAAAGGAGATCCAAAGCTCATCGCGCCCTTCATCCCGACACAGAAATCGGAAAAGCCCCTGAAAGAAATGTTTACGGGAAGCACTCTTGCAGAAGATTTTAAGATATTGAACCAGAATATTTTGGATATCAAAACGACCATTCCGCCGCTCATCAAGGCCTATATGTCGCTCTCTTCCACAATGCAGTATTTCGGTGCCTCCGCCAACGAGGAGTTCGGCGAGGTGGAAGAAATCGCAATCCTTTTGACCATCAAGGATATTTACGAGAAAAAAATCAGCCGTCACATTAACACATACCAAAAAAGAAAGTGAACATCTCCTCTGCCATCTACCTGCAAAGCGTCGTTGACTGGCGCAAGT